>Ga0065721_10003156_pt1 | contig 238327 bp, 224 predicted proteins | sample Mesricmetagenome_FD_59108 | JGI IMG/M metagenome (GOLD analysis project Ga0065721, IMG submission 59108) | Mesophilic microbial community from rice straw/compost enrichment Sample: eDNA_1 v2 (version 2) | ecosystem: Engineered > Solid waste > Grass > Composting > Bioreactor | place: USA... | reverse complement strand
TTCCACCTGATCGAGCAGGCTATACGAGCGGACCTCGATCATTGTCACGACGAACCTGGCCTTCGGCGAGTGGCCGGCCGTATTCGGCGACGCCAAGATGACCGCCGCCCTGCTCGACAGGCTCACCCACCATTGCGAAATCGTTGAGACCGGGAATGAATCCTGGCGCTTCAAAAACCGCTCTCAAAGCTAAAGCCGAAAAGACAAACAACCCGCGCCCGCAGGCCCCTGCGCTAAATGGAGAGCTCCGGGCCTACGCGCGCTGACCCCTATGCAACCAGAGGCAGGGGTCCCTTTTGGGAGCCGATAAGGGGTCCCGTTACGATGCCGATTGACACCCAGCCATTCGTCCTGCTTGGCGTAGACGGGACGCCTGTTGTCCCCGCGAAAACCGCCCGGGATTGCGTAATCGTAGCCATGGAAAAACACCGGCAGTCTCAGAAATTTGGTGCGCACCGTCGCGACAAGTTTCTCGTAATCGTTCCTGAGCGTTGCAAGGATTGAGGCGTATTTCGCCTGGTCGATATGCGAGACCGCATCCTTTCCCGGTTGGTGCTGTTTCAAAAGGCTCCCAAGCACCGGCTTTCCGAGCAGGTCCTCGCCGATGACGTCGTTGCCTGCGCCGGAAAACAGGAAGCCCGCGACGCCGTTTGCCTTCTGCAATTCCAGTCCCTTCATGAATTCCGGATGGCGGTTCACCATGTTGTCGCTGGTGTCGCCTGCGGCATCGAGGCTCCAGACAAGGAAGTCCGGGGCCAGTTGGTCGATAACGTCGTCGATGAGGAAGGGAAACTGGAACCAGCTATCCCCTTCGGAGACGAGGACGGGTTTGTTCTCTCCAAGCAGGAGACGGCGTTCGAACCGTGTCTGTCGCCGGAAGCGGCAGATTGCGTTCCCCCAGCGGATGGCACTCTCCACGTCGAGCTCGGTCTCCGCGGTGACCTCGACCTTCGAGGGATCGGGCACGATGGCCGGGTCGAATGCGCTGCCGCGTTCCGGGTTTGCCGTCAGGTATTGGGCGATTTCCGAATCCGGCACGTCCGGATCCAGGACCATTTGCTTGAATTCCGCATAGGGCAGCTTGGCCGTCTTCGGACCACCCAGCCTGTTTTCCTTCGGCACGGCAAGCAGCCTCTTCTTCAGCTTCGGCTTCGGCCTCGGTTTCATCATGACTGCTTCTTCCTTCCAGCTGGCTTCCTGGGAACGGATACCCTTTTGGGCTTCGTGGATTGGACCAGGCTGTCGAGGATGGCGTCAATGTCATCGCTGTCCACCTCCGGAAGGGGGCTTCCCTTCCCAAACGACAGTCTCAAGGTGATCGGCTGATGATCGGAAACCTCCTTGATGAAGCCGGACATGCTCCGGTTCTGGATCACCGTCATGTACTGTTGAGAACTCGCGTCCAGCTTCATCCCCGGAGAAAGGAACACGTGGTTGACTTGCGATTTCGGCCCGCGGAGATAGCTGACCGTGCCCTGACGCTCGTCCTGTGCCCCGAGCACGGCATATCCGGCTGTTTCCGCGTCCTGGAAGTCTTCCGGTAACAGCGGTGCGAACATGTCACCGCCGAGGATGGCGTCATGGCCTTCTCTGAAGGCCGTTTCCTCGACCGAGCGGGCAAGTAGCCTGGCGGCAAGCATTTTGCGCCTGCTGCCATAGTCCATCGTCTTGAACGTCAGCGGTGCAACATAGAAGGAGTAGGGCGGCAGCCAGTCGGTGGTCTTGAGAAGAAACAGACCCGGGTATTGGTCGAACAGGTCCGGTCTCGCAAACAGCGGTTCGAGCCCGTTGGGCCACGGGATGGTTTCTCCCCTGAGGGACGATTTCTTCCAGAGCATGGCCGAAGATCCGCCAGCCCCCTCGGGGCCGGCTGCCATGCGATAATCGTATCGATCACCGTAGAGGGACTCGACCAGAGTGGCCAACGCCTTGGCGTTTGCGTCCGAAGCAATCGGCAACCCCACCGCCTCGAGATTGAGATCGGCGATGATCCGGGCCGCCCCCCTCAGTTTTGCCTCGGGTACGTTCGCGTCCGCGAGCCATTCCACGGTCCAGAACCCCAGGTCGATGTCCTGGTCTGTGCTCTTGTAGGTTTCAACGACCGCTTCGGATCTGGTTCCGGTCGCCGGAACATCGCGCCCGAGCGCGCCGAAGAACCCGGACATGGTGTCAGAGCCTTTGACTTCCCGAAGCACCGCCTCGGCCTGCATGGCTTCGGCGGTCCCGGACCGCATTTTGTTTTCGAGATCGATCGCGATTGCGGCAATCTTCACACCCTCATTCAAGGTCTGGATGCGGCTGCCGTCCCGAAGCGTGAAGCCGGAATTGTTGCTGGCATGGTGAAGGGCGATGAGCCTGCCTCGGGCGTCCAGGACAGGAGCGCCAGACGATCCCCCCTTGGTATCGGACTTGTAGTGTATGACCCTGGTCGTGATTCCGACGATCTCGTTGTCATCGAGGCTGGCCTCCTTGGGGTCACCGTCCGGATGATGGATGACGAAGGCGGGCGTGCCTATCTCTATGGTGAAGGTCGAGCGCTCCAGTGGAATTGCCCCGAACTCATCGTGGGCCGCGCTTTCGATCCACACGAATGTATAGTCCAGTCCGCCGAGTGTCGGGCTGGTCACGAACAGTCTTGCCGGATCGAGCCGGAAAGCCTTGGTGGATTTCGGTCGTTCGGCATTGCCCATGAGCAAATTCTCCTCCGAGATTTCGAAGTTGAATTCGACCTCCGCCGCTTGCGCCACCTGGACCGTATTGAGCACGTGGTGATTGGTGAGCAGGATGTTCTCGGCGACCAGAAAGGCGGTCCCGGTCCAGGTTCCGCTGATCTGCTGGAAGTTTGTGCCGGATGCCGTGACGAGGGCCACCGCCCGCTGTCGCCGGGCGAGGATCTTGAGCAGTGCTGCCGGCGATGTCAGGTATCTGCCGACGGCGGCCTCGGGAGTGAAGCCCGAAGTCCAGCCCTGGAGCATCTTGGCGGGATCGTCGACACCACCCTGTGCACCGACGTCGGCGAACGGACCTGAAAGCCTGAAATCTTCGACAAACCTGTTGTTGCGCAGAGCTTTTATGTGCGGATCGGTTGATGCAGGGAGAATTGTCTGCTTCTCAACGACCAGCGCTTCGCGCCGCTCTGCGCCGTCAATCTTCGACGCGATAGCCTGCAGTTTCCGAAGTACCTCTTCCAACTCTCCGGCAACGTCGGCAGCCATTGCCCTCTCCGAAAATAACGTGATGGAGGCGGGAAGCCGCAGCCACCCGCCATCGGCTTCTCGCTGTTCTGTTACGGCATTACCGCTGCGAACCGCATCCACTCCGCGATCGAGTCGATCCTCTTGTTACCCGGTGCCCTCAGGGGGCTGATCTCCGGCGTGAAGCCACGGGACAACGCGGAGTCGGGGTCCGAAAGCAGGACGCCGACGAAGGTCGAGGCGACGAGGAAGCTTCCGAGCTCGCCCAGCTTGTTGCCACCACCCTTTTCGGCTTCGGCCAGCAGGTAAAACCACAGCGGAGTGCGCCGGTGGAGCTCCAGGCTGGAACCCGACAGGAAGCCCGCGAGGTTCGGCTTTGTGGGGAAGACCGTCGAGACGTCTGCGATTGGATCGCTTGTCACTGCGCCCTTGGCCTTGAGGTATGCATGCAGGGCCTGTCCCGTCGCTATCTTCAGGTTATAGCCGCGCCGGAGATTACGGCGAGCCAGGTGCTTGAAGAGTTTCTGGAGTTCGACGGTAGGCTTGTCGTTTCCCTCCTTCACCATGTCGCCGAGCGGCGGGGCGAGTTCGGTGTCGATCTTCCTGGCAAGCCGGGCAGGGAACCCGTCGGCGCCGTCGTGAGGGGACACCCCGGTCCATCGCGTCCAGTCGATAACCCAGTTCTTGGGCAGTCTCTTGTCCCCGTCGATGGCACCGCCACCGCCCGTGAACTGGAACAGGAGGTTGAGCGACGCGACATCAAGAAATCCCGTTCCGGGTGCGCGGCGTCCGAAGTTCTTGTTGTAGTCATAGCCGCCGCGAACCATAGAATGGCCGAAGCGGTAAGCGGCAACGGAAAATTCCAGCGGCAGGGCATTACCCAGCCGGGAGTTGGTCTTGCGCGCGTCGAATTCGGCCCGGAATTTGAAGAAATGAGACGCGCGGTCATCGATGACCCTCTGCACGACGGCCGGGTCGCAAAGGCTCTTGAGATATCCCTCCACCAGCAGCCACTGATAGTGCAATCTGGTCAAGGTCTGCGCCGACGTGAAGTCGGCAATCCATCCCGTGTCGCGCGACTGCAGGAAATCGATGGCCTTGTTGTGGAAGCGCAGGAAGCTCAGATGAAACTGCGCGACGACAAGGTTTTCGTCGTTGCGGGAATCGCCGATGAGCGCACGCTGCGGCAGACTGTCCTTGAAGGCCTGGAGGGCGGCGGGATCCGTCATGGTTGTCTGCGCAACCTTGATGGCGGCATCGCGTACCGACTGTTGCACCTGGACATAGCGGGGGAGGTCGCGGAACTCATCGAGGCCATCGGGAAGCGGCCCCGGTTCGACAGCCGTGCCCACTCTCATCTTGTTGGTCAGCGTCGGGTGCCGCATTCCCGAAATGACCTTGATCGCGTCCGCGGTCACGCCCGGTCCAAGTGGCGAACCACCATAGACGCTGTCGAGATCGAAGCGTGGCGAACGGGCGTTCCGGAACTTTGCTTCCACGTCTGCCGGATTGGCTGGCGGATGGGCGTTTTCAATGCTGGTGATTTCGCCTTCGCGGTCGGTGCGAGCGGTCAGCTCGTGATCAAGAAATTGCCCCCAGTAGGTTAAAACGGGCGGAAGGGAGGAATCGGCGTTGCCGGGGCCGGCAGCTGCGGCATCGACCATGATGTCGCCGAGCTCGTCAAGCTGGCCCAGGGTTTCTCCGGTCTCAGGCAAGTAGTCGTACGGATTGTCGGATGGCGGAAATAAATAACCGAAATCCGCCTGTTCATCGACGGCGACGTCGCCGCCGGCGGGAATGGCTGCTTCGAACTCTAGCTCATGAATCGCAGTTGCGGTCCGGACTTTCGCCTCGCCGCCGTGACGCTGGTATAGGACAGTCATGGATACGTTCTCCTCGGCCTTGTTGCACAAAGCCCCCCGCCCCTGACTGATTGAAGTTATTTCGATGCCTGGAAGGCAGAACATGCCGTATCCGCCCGCAATTGGCGGCGCAGATTGTTCCCCGGCAAACGGTCTCTCCAAACCGGCCTCCGGGGAATTTTCTGTATCCGGGAGAAAACGGCAACACTGCCAATAGGATTAGCTAGCTCACTCATTAGGATGCTTTGCCGAATTCCGTACCCTGCACGAAAGGCGCGGTTCAAGGCGGGTTGGCTGTCGTCCGAGAGGAGAAGACACACGCTGCGAATTCTTTGCCAACATCAGCACATGCCTCCCAAGGTGCTACCTATAGGCGTGTATTGGCGTAGACCGCTCCGGTGCAGGGAGGTCCACCAAGGGACGCAAAGCTGCTCTTTTGCTTAGTTACAGTTGGGACAAACGACGCTGCCACAATGGCAGCGTCGTGCTTCATGCCGCCGTGGCGAGCCCTGCATAATGGGTTCCGAGTTGCCAAAAGGTGACGGGGAACCGGCTGCGCTCGTCTGCGAGCAGACGAAAGCCGGACTGTTCAATCATCGACACCGGATCGCGGTCGAGGTGGCAGCCGGCGGCGGCCCATTGCCATGCCCGGTTCAGGCGCTCCTGCCACCGGCGGCAACGTGGCTCTTCCGATTGGCCGTGCTCGGCAAAGACAAGGCGGCCCGTCGGCTTCAGGATCCGCCGGATCTCCTGTAGTGCGGCCCTCGGCTGCGGGATCGTGCACAGGGCATAGGTTATGACCACCGTGTCCGCAGATCCATCGTCCACCGGCAGGTTCTCGCCGAAACCCCGTATGAGTTGCACCTCGAACGGCAGGCTGCGGCTTCTGGCTTCGGCCATGGCCAGCGTGGACGCTTCGGGATCGACGCCTATCAGTCGCTGTACTTTCGACGGTTCGTAGTAGGGCAGGTTCAGGCCGGATCCGCAGCCTACCTCGACGACCATGCCCTCGGCGTGCGGCAGCATGCGCTTGCGCATCTGTCTGAACGGCGTGGAGGAGCAGGCTGCATGGACGACATAAGGTGCGAGGTTTCGCTGATACCAAGAGAGACACGAGATGCACATCAGTTACGCCCCCAGCCAGAAGCTCCGGCGCGGACAAGGAAATCGTCCACGGCGGGCACCACCGAGGCGACATCCGTAAAAGCAGTCACATGGTTTTTTCCCGCCAGCGCCAGGAACTCGCCATCAGCCAGTTCCGCAAAATCCCGGATGAGCGGCAGGCGCGCGTCGGCCGTCTCGCCGATCGCCAGCAGGGCAATCGGCAATCCCACAAACGCCATCGAGAAATCCGGTCGGTCCTTGGTCAGGCCCGCCTGTAGGGCAGCCAGGTCATTGGCTTCAATGCGACGGGTCGTCTGCGGCGAAAGGTTGGGTTCAAGCTCCCTCAGGAAGCGGAGCCATGCAGGAAAGCCGTGCTGAAGTGCGGATCGAAACGGCGCCAGGTCTTCCGCGAACGGATGCGCGCCATGGCATATCAGCGCCTTGACACGGTGCGGATAGTATATGGCCGTGGCCATCGCGACGACCGCGCCCATCGAATATCCAAATAGTGATGCAAACTGCACGCCGGCATTATCCAGAACGGCGATGACATCCGACGCAAGCCGGCGGCCGCTATAGGCTGATGGATCATGCGGCTTGCCGCTCCGGCCGTGGCCACGGCAGTCTATGAGGATCAGGCGGTATCCCCGCCGCAAGAGCATGTCCACATAACCTGCCTCATGCCAGGATTCGGCGTTCTCCGTAAGACCATGCAAGAGTACCAGCGGCTCGCCATGGCCTAGGTCCTCGTAGGCGATGGGGACGCCATCGTGGGCTATGGCCACAGACATGCGGTGACGGGTGAGAGTGTTGACCTCTATCATTGGTTGCTCCATGAGTTTCTGGTCGTGCCGCCATGGCGCGACTTCGTGAGGGGAACTACACGGCGAGCGTCCCCTCTTCGTCCCTCGGTCGATGGCGTCACGATGGAGCGGTTGGAGCTTCGATTTCTGGGCTTTCCGGAGTTCCGTCTGGGCGGTCGGACGGTGAAGGTCGAACTTCGCAAGGCCGCGGCGCTCTTCGTCTACCTTGCCGAGATTGGCCGGCCCGTCGGGCGCGATACCGCAGCCACGCTGCTGTGGCCCGATGCGGATCAGGAAGCGGCCCGTACGCGGCTTCGCCGGACCCTTTACAAGCTGCGCATCGCATTCGATCGCGACATTGTTGTCGCAAGCGGCGCATCGCTGACGCTCAATCCCGCGTTTCCCATGGAGACAGACACGAAGTCCTTCGAGAAGGCTTGCGCTGCCGGACGACTGGAGGAGGCGGCAGAACTCTACGACGGTGATTTTCTTCAGGGTTTTTCCCTGTCGGAATGTCCTGAATTCGAGGAATGGGCCTTCTTCAGGCGCGAAGCATTACGCAGCCTTCTGATCCAGGCGCTCGAACGGCTTGCCGAAACGAAAGCCGAAAGATCCGTCCCTCGGTCTGCGGTGCTCTACGCATCGCGCCTCGTGGCACTGGACCCGCTGAGCGAAAGCGCACATCGCCATCTTATCCGGGCCTATCTTGCCTCGGGTGACCGGGCCGCCGCAGAGCGGCAGTATCAGGCATGCCGCGCTTTGCTTGCCGAGGAACTGGGTGTGCCGGTCGATCCCGAGACGACGAGGCTGCTCGCCATTTCGCTCCCGGTCGCCGATCATCCCCCCATTCGTTATGCGGCAGCGCCGGATGGCATTCACCTGGCCTACCAGACATTCGGGGACGGTCCGCTTGATATCCTTTTCGTGCCGGGTTTCGTTTCGCATGTTGAGCGCGCCTGGGACGATCCCCGTGGCCGGGCCTTTCTCATGAAGCTCTCGTCGATCGGCCGTCTGGTCCTGTTCGATCGCCGCGGTGTCGGGCTTTCCGACCGCCGCGGTGACGTGCCGACGGTCGAATGGACCGCAGAGGATATCGGCACGGTCCTTGATGCCATCGGCAGTCAACGCGCGCTGCTTATCGGTTCGTCGGAAGGTGGGCCGAGCAGTATCCGGTTCGCCTCAAGGTGGCCGAAGCGGCTAGCGGGGCTCGTGCTTTACGGATCGCTGGCCCGGGGGCGCTGGGCAGAGGACTATCCCTTCGCACTGAACGCCAACCAGTATGACGCCTGGCTCGCGCGGCTAGTGGCACAGTGGGGCGGACCAGCCGAAATTGAAACCTTTGCTCCCGGCCTTGCGAATGATCCGCAGGCGCGAAGCTGGTGGGCAGCCCTGCTTCGCGCAGCCTCAAGTCCCGGTGCCATTCGCGACGTACTGACCGCGTTGCAGGACACGGACGTGCGCGACCTGTTGCCATCGATCCAGGTGCCGACCCTCGTGCTGCACCGCCAGGGAGACCGTGCCGTTCGCGTACAGGCAGGCCGACACCTAGCCAGCATGATTCCGTCCGCGCGATATGTCGAACTGGAAGGTGTTGACCACTGGGCCTGGGCGGGAGATCAGGACGCTGTCATCGATCAGATTTGTCGTTTTGCGGCTGAATTGGAGATCCGTGGCGCGAACGGTGGATGACAGAATCGGGTTTCGCCGTTGCGTATCTGAAATATGAGGTCATGGCCATCATCGGCCGCCCAGCGGAACCAGACGGTACCAGACGCAACTGATTTCGGTGAATGCGCTTTGCGGTGAGTGGTTCCCTATAGCAATGCGGTTCGATACCGAGGCTGGCGGTGAAGCATCCTTCGTCGGTGTGATACCGGCCGTCACGCGTTCAACTCCCAGCACTCAATGATCTCGTCCGCATATGGGTCGAGAACCATTTACCCTGTTGCTGTTCATACCAATCTGGGCGTCAAAAGTCCGTTCCATTTGCCCTGAGCCTCTGAGTCCTTGGAGAATCGTGCTGTTGGTTATCGCGTACTTTGGAGCATCTAACTTCTTATTTTTTGATCAATTGCTTCACATAACATATTGAAAATTATTATTAATTCAAAGGGCGATGAGCGAAGCACAAAAAATTCTCGTGGCAACATCGTGGTAGTTGCGTTTTCCAGAATTTTCATTAAGTTCCATATGGAACTAGTGTGGGTTTCGGATTTATGTCTGCTGTCGATATCCTTGGCGCGAGTACTTTAGCATTCGCTTTTTCTGTTTGCGCTTTTCAGTCGCTGCGAATGGCAGGCCAGTGGCGGCGTGGTCGCTCCTCCGGGGTGAACTGGCTTTCCGGCTGGCTCGGCGTCCCCTCGCGCTATCTCGTTGATGTTCATGATGTCGTGGCGCGCCGTCCCCGGAACGCCAGAATGCATGCGAGCCTGGCCGGCGGTGTTCTGGCATCTCTTGTCGTGCTGTCCGTTTCTTTCGCCCTGCCGCCAAACATCTGGTCGGCCTCTGCGGTCTGGTTTTTTTGTGCCCTGAGCTTCGTCGGTCTCTGTCTAGAGTTCGACCGTCGCCGCAATGTGGCGAAGGGTCTTTCCAAAGGTGCTTATCAGACGCTGCCGTGGCTCTTTTCCGCAGCGCTTCTGTTCATCGTCGGTATCTCAACCGCACGCCTGATGAATGGCCCCGAAGCGCTCATTCTGGCGCTTGCTGCCGCGACCTGCGGTCTCTTTGGTCTCGGCGGGCTTGCGGTCATGGCCGGAAACGGCCCAATGCGCCATATCGTGGCGGGCGTCACCAATCTCGCCCTGCATCGCCGTCCGGAGCGCTTCGGTCGTGGTCGTTCGACGGGCTTGAAGGCGTTCGATCTTGAACGGGCTCCGCTCGGTGTGGCGAAGGTTGAAGATTTTACCATCGCGCAGCTCGCGAGCTTCGATGCTTGCGTGCAGTGCGGTCGCTGCGAAGTCGAGTGTCCTGCCTATGCGGCAGGCCTGCCGCTCAATCCCAAGAAGCTCGTAAATGACCTGGCTGAAAGCCTGCGTGGCAAGGGCGCTGTCAGCTACGGCGGCAATGGCTATCCCGGCGCGGACCGTCTCCCGGATGCCCTGCCTCTGATCTTTGCCGACGGTCATGTCAGCCTCAACCCGGACACGCTCTGGTCCTGCACCACCTGCCGTGCCTGTGTGGAAGCCTGTCCGATGATGATCGAACATGTCGATGCGATCATCGACATCCGCCGCGCGGAAACCATGCAGCGTGGTCTTGTTGCGCCCCATGCCCGCAAGGCTCTGGAAAACCTGCGTGAAACCGACACGCAGGGTGGCCAGGAGCTTGGCGCGCGCTTTGACTGGGCAACGGATCTCAATCTGAAGGTGATCGCGCCGGACGTTCCGGCCCAGACCCTGCTTTGGGTCGGCGAGAGCGCCTATGAGCGCCGCATCCAGCGCACCCTGCGCTCGTTGATCAAGATGCTGCGTCGTGCCGGTATCGAGCCTGTCGTTCTTGGTTCGGAAGAGCTGGATTGCGGTGATGTTGCGCGCCGTCTTGGTGACGAGGCAACCTTCCAGCGTCTGGCAAAGGCCAATATCGCGACGCTCTCCCGCTACCGTTTCGACTATATTGTCACCGCCGATCCGCATGCGCTCCATGTCCTGCGCAATGAATATCCGGCACTTGGCGGCACATTCACCGTCCGCCATCACACCGATGTTCTGGCGGAGCTGATGGAAGCCGGTCGCCTCGGCAAGGCGGCCCGTATCGAAACATCGGTGACCTATCACGATCCCTGCTATCTCGGCCGCTACAACGGCGAGTTCGATGCGCCGCGGAAAATTCTCGGCGCGATCAGCCAGAATTTCATCGAGATGGAAAAGTCCAGGAGCCGCTCCCACTGCTGTGGTGGTGGCGGGGCTGCGCCGCTCACCGACGTTCAGGGCGAGCGCCGTATTCCGGATATGCGTATGCAACAGGTCGAGGAGAGCGGTGCTGCCTGCGTGGCCGTCGGCTGTCCCGGGTGCACGGCGATGCTCGAGGGTGTCACCAACAGCAACGTCAAGGTCATCGATGTGGCTGAACTCCTGGAAGCAAGTCTGGAGGCGGCGCAATGAGTAACCGGCTGAATCCTCACAAGATGCTGGGCGAAATCGCCCCGACATCCGGCCTGCGCCGCCTGAACCGATTGGCGCCTCTGAAGGCTTCGACGGTGTCGGTCGTCGCCCGCGTCAATCCGCACAACGAGTATCGTGCGCGTCTTCGCCGCGAACTGCGTCAGGCGGACGTGGTGCATCGGCAGACCGTTTCTGCGCAGAGCAGGAAGCCTCTTCATGTTGTTGCCGACAGCGCTCCGCTTGCCTTTGTCATTGGCCTTGGCGTCGAAGCCTGGGCCGGTGCCGAGGCGGAACTGCTCGGCACCGCGCGGGAAATCCTGCCGGAGAGCGCCATTGCGCTTGTGTCGCTCGGCAAGATCAATTGCACGCCGAGCGAAGACGGTGCCGATCGCCTGATCGAAGGGCCTGCCGGTCTCGAAGAGCATAACTTCGACGCGCTTCTTGCGCTTGTTGACGAATATAAGCCGCAGCATCTGATTTTCGCCGAAGGCGGTCATTCGTCCGATCTTGCTCGTCGCTATGTGGCCAGGACGAAAGCGGAGGCGGCATTCAACGTTGTTCAGGTGCGTGCCGGTCAGGTCACTTGCCTGATAGATGGCGGCAAGCGCGAGTTCACGCGCAAGGTTCCACCCGTCATCGCGCTCAGCCGCATCGCCTGCGCGAAACTCGACGCCGAAATGCTCTATGAGGCGCGGCCATTGGCGCTGCCGGAGATCGCTGCGACGGATGCGGCGTTCAAGGATGCAGGCGTTCGAGTTGCTTCGGCCAGGGACTTGCCCCTCAGTGAAGCGGAGCTTGTGGTTTCGGCAGGTGCGGGCCTTACCGATTGGGACAGCTTCCATGCCGTGGCGGAGGGCCTTTCAGCGGCGGTTGCCGGTTCCCGCGTGGTTTGCGACGCGGGCTCGCTGCCGCGCAGCCGTCAGGTGGGTGCATCCGGCCAGATCATTGAATCACGTTGCTATCTGGCCTTCGGCATCTCGGGCGCGCCGCAGCATCTGCAAGGCATCCAGGCCTGCCGTCATGTGATTGCGGTCAATACAGATCCGCACGCGCCGATGATGAAGCGTGCGGATCTGGCGATCGTCGCCGATGCACAGGCGGTTCTCAAAGAGATGCAGCTTCTCTTGAACAAAGGCGGTGCGGCATGAAGATCTGCGTCTGTCTCTCCATTGGGCAAAACCCTGTTTCCGGCCGCCCGCGAATGGCGGCAAGTGATCGTGTCGCGCTTGAACTGGCGCTTGCCTCCGGTGCGGACGTCACCGGCGTCTATGCCGGTCCGAAAAGCGACGTGCTGACAGACTATCTCGGCATGGGCCTGAAACAGGTCCATCACATCGACAGCGCAAGGGCTGACATTGTGCCTTTGCTTGTCGAGTTCATCCGCAGCGGGAGTTTTGACCTGGTACTGACCGGAACCGTCACGGAGGCAGGTCTCAGCAGCGGCATGGTGCCTTATCTGCTCGCCGAGGAATTGTCGCTGCCGCTCATTTCCAGGGTTGTCGGCATCGACGCTAGGGCAGGGCTGACGATCACGCAGGCCGAAGCGGGCGGAAAACGCCGCATGCGCACCGGCGCAGGCGCTGCGATACTGGTTGTCGATGCAAAGGCGGTTCAGCCCCGCCTTTCAACCGTCGCCGCGCAGCGTGCCGGTGAAGTGATCACGCATCCGGTGGTCAGCGATCTGCCTCAATTGCCTGAGCTCACCAGCCAGCCGGCGCGCAAGCGCAGCACACGCCTGAAGGCCGGAAGCGGCCAAGCGAAAGCGGCAGCGCCCATTCACACCAATCTCTCCGCGGCTGAAGCCGCGCAAACCATTCTGGACTTCTTGCAGGCCGAGGGTCACGTGCCCGCCCTGCAATCGATCACATCCCGACAGGAGCGATAATGTCTGACCACGCGGCGCTGTTTAAGCCATTTCAGATCAAATCCCTTACATTCCGCAACCGCATCTACAGCACGTCGCACGCTCCTGCCTATGCTGCCGACGGCGCGCCGAAAGAGCGCTACCAGCTGTATCACCTGGAAAAGGCGCGCGGCGGCGTCGGTCTTACAATGTTCGGTGGCTCCTCCTCGGTCTCCATCGACAGCCCGCTGACCTTCAGCCAGATTTCGGTGACCAACGACAGCATCATTCCCTACTTCCAGCAGTTTGCCGATCGCATTCATGGGGAAGGCGCGAAGATCATGATCCAGCTCACCCACATGGGCATGCGCGCCCATTGGGATCTCGATCCATGGCTTCCCCTGATCAATCCGTCGGCCAACCGCGAGCCGATGCACCGCTCCTGGTCGAAGGCGATGGAAGACTTCGATTTCGATCGCGTTCGCGACGATTTCGCGGCCGCCGCCGTTCGCGCGAAGAAGGGTGGCCTCGACGGTATCGAGATCGCCGCAATCGCCCACCATCTCTTCGACAGCTTCCTGACGCCGATCCTGAACCGCCGCACCGATTGCTACGGTGGCTCCTTCGAGAAGCGCATCCAGTTCCCGCTGGAAATCATCCAGGCCGTGCGCGAAGCCGTTGGTGACGACTATGTCTTCGGCCTTCGTCTTTCGGGTGACGACCTTGTGAAGGGCGGCATGGACGCACGCGAAGCGCTCGACTGTGCCGTGGCCTTCGCGGAAACCGGCAAGCTCGATTTCCTCAATATCTTCCAGGGTAACGGCGACTACGGCAGCCACCTGCGTGAAATGATCCCGGACATGGATTTCGACAGCGCGCCGTTCCTCTATCTGGCGTCTGCCATCAAGGCGCAGGTCAATATTCCGATCTTCCATGCCACCGCAATCCGTGATCTGGCGACCGCAAACCGTGCGGTCGAAGGCGGCCACGTCGATATGGTCGGCATGACCCGCGCGCAGATTGCCGACCCGCATATGATCGCCAAGCTGCTGGCCGGCCGCGAGGACGATATCCGCCAGTGCGTCGGGGCAAACTACTGCATCGATCGGGTCAGCTTCGGCAAGCCGATGGCCTGCGTGCAGAATCCCTTCACCGGCCGCGAGGCAACGCTTTCGCACCAGGTGCCGAAGGCCGCGAAGCCTCGCCGCATCACGATTGTCGGCGGCGGTCCCGCCGGTCTCGAGGCGGCGCGCTCTGCCGCCGAAGCCGGCCACACGGTCACACTGTTCGAAGCGGCAGACAAGCTTGGCGGTCAGTTGAACCTGACCACTGCGGTTGGCTGGCGCTCGAACATGGCGGGTATTCTTCGTTGGCTCGAGGGCCAGGTCCGCAAGCTGCCGGTGGATATCCAGCTGAACACCCGTGCTGACAAGGCGAAGGTTCTCGCGACCAATCCGGACGTCGTGCTCATCGCAACCGGCGGCAGGCCGGCGCCGCTCGATATCGAGGGTGCCGAATATCTTACAACGACCTGGGACATCCTCTCCGGTCAGGTCGCGCCGGGTGAAAATATTCTGATCTACGACACTGTTGGTCAGCATCAGGCCATGAATGCAGCAGATTATGCGTCTGAACGCGGATCGCTCGTTGAATTCGTCACCCCGGACCAGATGGTTGGCGAAGAAGTGGGCGGCACGGCGCGCAAGAGCTTCCTCATGCGTCTTGGCAAGCGCAGCGTGGTAATGAACCCGAGCCATCATCTGTCGCGCATCTACAAGGAAGGCAATTCGCTGATCGCTGTTCTGCGCGAGCATTATTCGGGAACGGAGTTTGAGCGCGAAGTGACGCAGATCATTCACGAAGGCGGCACCGTACCAGTGGATGATCTTTATTTCGAGCTTAAGCCGGAATCCAGGAACAACGGCGAGTTGGACATGCCGGCATTCCTTCGCAATGAACCCCAGACAATCGAGAAAAACCGCAACTCCACATTCCAGCTCTTCCGGATTGGTGACGCGATCATGTCGCGAAACATCCATGCGTCCATCTACGACGGCGCACGGATCATCCGCGGGCTCTGAGGTCGACAGGCACGAAGAAAAAAGGGAACAGTGAACCGTGACAGTTATTCGAATGGAAAACGCCCCGGTATCCGGGGCCGGCCAACCACCACTCGTTAAAATCGAGAAGCTGCGCAAGAGCTTCGGCCCCCTGGATGTCCTCAAGGGCATTTCGGTCGAAGTGCCGCGCGGCGAGGTTCTTGCTCTCGTCGGGCCGTCCGGATCCGGGAAGTCTACCCTCCTGCGCTGCATCAATTATCTTGAAACACCGCAGGCCGGCCACATGCGGGTGGCGGATGTGAGTGTTGATTGCTCCGGGCCGGTCGATGCCAAGAAAATCCGTGCCTTGCGCGGCCACCTTGGCATGGTTTTCCAGCACTTCAACCTGTTCCCCCATATGTCGGTACTGCAGAACATCGTTCTGCCGCAGCGCCGTGTACTGGGTCGCTCGGTGGAGGAAGCAGAACATATTGCGCTTGATCTTCTCCAGAAGGTCGGTCTTCGCGACAAGGCTTCTGCCTCGCCAGCCCGTTGCTCCGGTGGTCAGCAGCAGCGTATCGCCATAGCCCGCGCACTGGCCATGAATCCGGACGTCATGCTCTTCGACGAGCCAACCTCTGCGCTCGATCCGGAAGTCGGTCTCGAGGTTCTCGCGGTCATGACCGATCTCGCCAAGTCCGGCATGACAATGATCGTGGTGACCCACGAAATGCGCTTCGCTGAACGTGTTTCCGACCGCACGATCTTCATGGCCGACGGCCACATTGTTGAAGAAGGTCCGAGCGAAGAGGTTATTCGTAATCCGAAGTCCGAGCGTGCCCGTCAATTCTTCAGTGCGGTGAACGATCGATGAGCTGGGAGAATTTCCTGATCCTTCTCAGCGGGTTGCCCTATACAATTGCGGTAACCTTCGGTGCCCTGATCATCGGTGCCATTTTCGGTATCCCAGTGATGATGCTGCGTATATCCAATGTCTGGATCCTGCGCACGTCGATGATCGTACTCATCGCACTTGTGCGCTCCGTGCCTCCGATCGTCTGGGTATTCCTGATCTTCTTCGCGATCGGTACGGCAATATTCCCGATCGAGCCTCTTCCTGCGGCTCTGATTTCCATCGGTGCGATCGCCGCGGTCAACATGGCCGAGATCTATCGCGGTGGTCTTGCGGCCATTCATCATGGTCAGGCGGAGGCCGCCGTGGCGCTCAACCTGAGCAAATGGCACACGTTCAAGGACATTATCGCCCCCCAGGTGATGCGCGTATCGGTTCCTCTGGTGGCGACCTATGCCATCGGTCTGATGAAGGATGCCGCGGTTGCCTCGACCATTGGCGTGCCGGATCTCAGCTACCAGGGTCGGTATGTCACCGAAATGACCTATGAAGGTCTGACAGTGATGGGCTTCGTCGGGCTGCTCTATGTCGCCATCAGCCTGCCGGTCGCCTGGTTCTCCCGCGTTTCCTACAATCGCCTGAAGAGAAAGGCCGCCGTATGAGTGCGCTTTGGGCCGACACGACTCTTGCCGAACTGCTGGAATGGCTGCCCCTGCTCTGGCAAGGCTTCCTGATAAACCTTCAGGTTACCGGTATCACGATTGTACTGGGACTTCCGCTGGGGTTCTTCCTTGCACTCCTGGTCCGTTCCCACAATCGGTGGGTTCATGTACCGGCAATCACCTTTGTTGAAATCGGTCGCGGTGCGCCCGCGCTTGTCCTGGTGCAGTTCATCTATTTCGGCCTGCCGCAGATTGACCTCACGCTGGAAAGCTTTGGCGCTGCCGTGGTCGCCATGACCCTGTCTTCTGCATGTTACATTAGCGAAATCATTCGTGCCGGCCTGGATGCTGTACCGAAGGGCCAGCATGAGGCATCGCTCGCGCTGAATCTCTCCAAAAGTGATGAGATGCGCTTCGTGATCCTGCCTCAGGCGATGAAGGTCTCGAGCCCGTCGCTGCTCGGCTTCGCGATTCTCATCCTTCAGTCGACATCCTTGTGCTTCAGCATCGCGCTGCCGGAGATCGTCGCCCAGGCTTATGAGATCGGCTCGATATCATTCCGCTATTTCCCCGTTCTGGTACTGACCGCCGGCTTCTTCGTGGTGATCTGTATCCCGGCCTCCGTCGCTGTTGGCTGGTTGGAAAAACGCAACGCAAGCAAAATCTGAATGGAGCGTAAAATGAAAAAAACAACTGGGGTACTTCTTGCTCTGCTGCTGTCTGCAGGCATTGCGCAGGCACAGGACTGCAAGCCGACCCATGAATTTGAAACTATCGAAGCCGGTGTCCTCACCAGCGGGATCGTGACCTACATGCCGTATGCAGGCGTCGCTCCGGATGGCCTTCCGACCGGCGTTGAAGGTGAAGTGCTGAAGGAAATCGCGAAGCGTCAGTGCCTCACGATCAAGACGGTTGCAATCGATTCCGCCGCTGCGATGAACTACATCATCGGTGGCCGGGCAGACATAGTTTCCGGTGGCTACTATCGCACAGCCGAGCGTACCAAGGTCGTGAACCTCTCCGATCCGATCTACGTCGACCAGATGGCTATCATCTCCAAGGATGGCATCGCCGACTTCGATACTCTGAAGGACAAGAAGCTGGGAGTCGTTCAGGGCGACCTCTGGGTTGCTGACCTGAAGAAGCTTCTCGGCTCGAACCTGAAGCCATATCCGGCTCAGCCCGGCCTGGTCAACGATCTGGAGAACGGCCGTCTCGACGCGATTATCCTGAGCTTTGCGGTTCTGGCAGATGCTCAGTCCAAGGGTCAGATGAAGGACTTCGTTGCCAAGGTTGCTCCGAAGGACGAGCGCGTCGGTGCCTCCGCTGCTGCAGGACAGGGCACCTATCCGATGTCCAAGAAGAACGAAGCCTTCACCAAGATGATCAACGATACTCTTGCGGATCTTCACAAAGAAGGCTTCATCAAGGAAGCCCTCGAGAAGTATGGTCTTGATCCATCCGCGAGCGAAACTGGCGCACCGCGCCTCCTTTGATTGTGTCGCGTGACGGGAGGGCTGACACATTGTCAGCCCTCTGCATATTTAAGTGATTCTTTTGGGAGTTGTTATGAAGGACAACAGCGATTGGAGCATGATGATGCTGCAATTCTTGGAAAACACGCCTCTGAGGGACAGTCACCTCATAGGACTGTTCTCCAACGCCCTCTACGGGCCGGCCATTCGTTCCATCGAAAAGGATTTTGATCTGGGACGAGATGAAGCCAACATCATGTTGACGCTCGCTGGTTATGGCGCTTGCTCGGCCTCTGACATCTGCCAGATGAACGCACGGCCCAAGAACTCGATCAGCCGTGCGGTCAATAAACTCTACAGACGCGGTTTGATCGACCGCGTGCCGGTGGAGGGAGATCTCCGCAAGGAAACGCTCTCTCTCAACGAGAAGGGCCGAGAAATGTATGAAAAGATCCTTCCGGCCTTTGTCGACCGACAAAAGGAACTTCTCGCCAATCTCGACTATGAAGAACGCCGAATGCTGGAAACCATCATGAAAAAGGCGCTGCTTTCAAATACCGATTGGCGACATGAGTAGCGCCAAGTCTATGTAGTCAGCGTAACGTGCTTGCGTATGCAAGTCTCTGTGCCATCAGGCACCGGAACCAGAACTACTGTAAAAAGCCCCGCTCGCAAAAACGACGCGGGGCTTATCGCGTTTCCGGGGCTATCCAAGCATATAGGCAGCCTCAAAAGCTGCCAAAGGCCGGTTCAAAAACGCCTCAAACCGCACAGATCTCAGAGATCCGCTTTTCCAAAAGCGCAGGCACATGAGAGATCGCGTTGGTCGCCGCGTTCACATCGTCGCATCAACTCTCTCCGCCATCCATCAGGTTCCTGAACGTGGAATCTCTTCGATGTTTTGCTCCACGATCTCAAGGATCTTGTGGAACTCTTCAAGTTGCCGGTTATCCAGATTGAGCTTCGACAGGCTATCGAACTGTTCCGTGAAGGGCGTGAGTTGTAAGGCAATTTCACGACCGCGGGCAGTTATATCTATCTGCACAATACGTCCGTTTTCGGAGGTTCGATCGCGTGTGACGAGACCGAGCTTCGTCATTGTGGTTATCTGGCGCGAGAGTGTCGACAGTTCGACACCGATGGTTCTGGAAATGGAGTTCAGCGTGTGTGGGCCGGGGTTCCTGGCGAGGACAATCAGCACGCGGTACATTGGAAGCGTGATGCCGAAAGGGGCCAAACGAAGCGCGAACTGGGCTTCAATTTTCTCAGCCAGCCGGCTCAACTTGTAGCTCAACATGCCAGCAAATGGGTATTGCATAGACTATCCCTGATCTAAAACGCAGACAGAGGTATTCGCTCGTTTACTCCCGCGTCAAGCGGGTAGCCGCTCACGTCATTACCTCGACCCTGGTAGGCAGTTCGGCACGACGGCGAGAGCGGCCGTGTTCTATCGCCTCCTGTCTGCCGCCATGATTTCGCCGGCGAGCTGACCGAGCGGGAGAACGCGATCAACGCAATTCCGGGCAATTGCCTCCTTCGGCATTCCGAACACGATGCAGGTCGCCTCGTCTTGGGCGAGGGTGTAGGCACCAGCCTGGTGGAGTTCCAGCATCCCGCGGGCGCCGTCGTCCCCCATACCCGTCATGATCGCTCCGATCGCATTGGAGCCCGCGGCGTTCGCGGCCGAACGGAAGAGCACATCGACGGACGGGCGATGCCGGGAAACGAGTGGACCGTCCTTGATGGCAACGTGATACTTGGCGCCGCGTCGTTCGAGCAGCATATGGCGATCGCCTGGTGCGATCAGAACATGCCCCCGCAGAACCGGATCGCCGTCCTTCGCCTCCTTGATCGAGACCTCGCACAGACCGTCGAGACGGCGGGCGAAGGCGGCGGTGAACTTTTCGGGCATATGCTGCACGATCACAATTCCCGGCGCATTGGCGGGAAGCGCGGTCAGCAGTTCCCGGAGAGCTTCGGTTCCGCCGGTAGATGCCCCGATGCACACGACAGGTTCGGTGGTGCGGGCCATGGCATGGGGTGCGGCTCTTGGAAGAACCGCGTCGGCGGTAAGCTTGGCCTGCGGTGTGAGAGCCGCTACAGGCCGCGCCTTCGAACGGGGGAGGCGGGCGTGAGCGGCCGCCTTTACGACTTGGCGAATCCGCTCCGAACTTTCCGCAAGATGGTCGGCCGCTCCAACCCGTGGCTTTAGGATGACATCGACGGCACCCGTCTCCAGAGCCTGGAGCAAGGTTTCGGAACCCGACTCCGTCAAAGAGGAGCACATCACTACGGGAAGCGGGTGCTGCGTCATGATCTTCCGCAGAAAGGTGATTCCGTCCATGCGAGGCATCTCGACGTCCAGGGTGATGACGTCCGGGATTTCCTCCTGAATCCGTTTGGCCGCCACATAGGGATCCGATGCGGTTCCTATCACTTCGATATCGGGATCGGCGTCGAGCACTGCATTCAGCGTTTGGCGGACGCTGGCGGAGTCGTCGACGATCAGTACGCGGATCTTCTTTGCCATGCGCACTATACCTTTACGAAGACCGTGTTTGCGATCTGTCGCACCGGCAGATCCATGCCCGCAACGGATTCCGAATGCCCGATAAAAAGATATCCGCCGGGCACCAGACAGTCGCATAGGCGACGCAAAACCCCGTACTGGGTCTTTTTGTCGAAGTAGATCAGAACGTTGCGGCAGAAGATCATGTGCATGGCATCGCCAACGGCGTAAGCATTGTCCATCAGGTTTAGCCGACCGAAACCGATACGCCTGCGCAGCTTGGGGATGATGCGCCTCTCCGTGCGATCTTTCGCCACCGGCAGCATCAGGTATCTGGCCGCAAGATCTTTGGGTACCGGAGCCAGGAACTGTGCTTCATAAACTCCGCGCCGAGCTTGCTGGAGCACATCGCTGCTCAGATCGGTGGCAAGGATCGTGTAATTGTCGATCTCGCGTCGAGTCACGGCTTCCTCAAGGAGCATCGCCATGGTGTAGGGTTCGGCGCCGGTAGAACAGGCAGAGCTCCACGCTCTTATGTCGCGGTGGCCTTGGCTCACCAGGTCGGGAAGTACCCGGTGCTGCAGGACCTCGAAATGCTTCGGTTCCCTGAAAAAATCGGTCTTGTTGGTGGTGACGACGTCGATGAAGTGAACGAGTTCGCTATCGGCCCCTTCTCCGAAGAGATAGGTGCAGTATTCGTCAAAGTTTGTGAGGCCGGTTGCACGGAGGCGCCGGCGAAGGCGCCCCTCCAGCATGGTAATCTTGTTCAACGGCATTTTGATGCCGCTGTAGTCGTAGATGAACTCCGCAAACCGGCTGAAGGTGGCGGGATCAAGGTTGTCGGATGGAGCCTGCAAAGCCGTTGCAACCATGGACGTCTCCTAAGCCACCTGAGCGAGGGGAGCGATCTCGGCCATTGCTCCGTCTTGTGCAAACATCCGGGCCTGATCGATGATGACGACGAATTTCTCGTCCTTGAGGATCACGCCGGCAATGTATTCGGAGGCCCAATTGACACCCACGTCCGGCGGAGGACCCGCCGTGGACAGATCGAAAGTGGTGACCTCGAAAACCTTGTCGGCGACCAGGCCGAGGGGGAGCGAGCGCTCCCCCAGCGGTACGTCAAGCACGAGAATGCGCGTGTCCTGGGTGCGGATTGTGGGCGACATTCCGAGTTTCAATCTGAGATCGATGACCGGTACCCCCTGTCCGCGCACATCCTTGAGGCCCAGGAGAAAGTCCGGTCCTTGAGGGATGACGGCGGGCTCGTCGTGGTCAAGGATTTCCCTGACCACACCGACTGGCACGGCGAAGATCTGACGATCGAGACTGAAAGTCACGAATTGCCCTTCACCTGCTGTGCTGGACATCAGGCGCTCTCCCGGAAGTCATGATCTTCCTGATCGGGACCACCCTTCGATAGGTCCAGGGCAAAGCCCGTTACCCGTGCCTGTTGTGCCGCGACGGTTGTCGCCGACGGGCTCTTGGGGCGAGCCGAACGGGCTGGAGCAGGGTCAGCCCGCATCACCTTCGCACGCGGGGCGGCGACCGATGGCTTTGCACCCTGTTCATTGATCCGGAAGTAAGCGATCGATGCCTGAAGCTCTTCCGCCTGTGCGGCAAGCTCTTCCGAGGTGGCTGACATCTCTTCCGAGGCACCGGCATTCTGCTGGGTTACCCTGTCGAGCTGCTGGATTGCCTCGTTGATCTGCGAGGCGCCAATGTCCTGTTCGCGGCAGGCAGCCGAGATTTCCGACACCAGTTCGGCGGTCTTGCGAATATCCGGAACCAGACGGCTCAGCATTTCACCTGCCTCCGCTGCTGCCTTCACGGTATCGCCAGACATCTGGCTGATCTCGGCGGCGGCAGACTGGCTGCGTTCGGCCAGCTTACGGACTTCGGATGCGACGACCGCAAAACCCTTGCCATGCTCACCGGCGCGAGCCGCCTCGACGGCTGCGTTCAAGGCCAGCAGGTCGGTCTGGCGGGCAATCTCCTGAACAATGGAAATCTTGTCGGCGATGATGCGCATTGCCTCGACGGCGCGAGAAACGGCATCGCCGGAAGCTTCCGCATCCTTCGACGACTGACGGGCGATCTTTTCGGTCTGGGCCGCGTTGTCGGCATTCTGTTTGATATTGGCGGCCATCTCTTCCATCGAGGCGGAAGCCTCTTCGGCCGAGGAAGCCTGTTCGGTTGCACCCTGGCTGACCTGCTCGGAGGCAGAGGAAAGCTGCTGGCTGCCGGACGAGACATTTTCGGATGCCGTGAGCGCATCGGCAACGACGCTACGCAGACGATCCACCATACGCTCCAGCGCAAGACCCAGCGTGTCCTTGTCAGACAGCGGCTTCGGCTGGACTGTAAGATCCCCGCCGGCGATCTGGTCGGCAAGCGATGCGGTATGGCGCAGGTTGCCCGTCATCGTATTGATCGTATCGATCAAATCCTTGATTTCGTCGTTGGTCTTGACCTCGATATTCTGGTTGAGATCGCCGATGGCAACGGCATCGACGACACCCATGACCGTACGCAAGCCACGACTAATCCCAAGCGCGATCCATAGCGCAGCGCCAAGAGCGATGAGCGTGGCGCTGGTGGCAACGGTGATCATCGTCGTGCTGATTGTCGCGTAGAGATCGTCCGTGTCCTTGTCCGCCTGCTGCATCAGATCAACGTTGGTGCCGACCAACGTGGCGAAGGCAGTGTCGTTTTCATTGGCGAGAGGACGGACGTCCTGATTCGCCATTTCCAGAGCCAGCTGTTTGTTGCCGGACATTATCACTTCATTGAATTTGGTAGAAATCGCGTTCAGTTTTTTGACGCGGTCGTTGATGTCCTGCCAGAGGGTCTTGTTGGTGGCGATCTCAAGTCCCTTTGCCGCCCGCTCTGTCAGCAGTTCGAGTTTTTCATCTGCTCGCTCCAGGAAGCTGGCGACGGCCTTGGGGTCCGATTCAGTCATCGCAGCATTTTGAAAGCGAATAAGTCCGTTCTGAGCCGAGCTGCTTTCGAGTGCAAACTGCAGCCGAAGCGCAGGCCCTTTGATAATTTCGGTAATGGCGACGGTCTGGTTTTTTAGGCCCATCATGCCATAGATAGCGCTGCCGATGAGCAGCAGGATGATGACGCCGAAGGCAGCGGCCAGTTTCAATTTGATCGTAAGACGCACGACTAAGTTCCTTACTGAGAGTTTTCGCAGCCTCAGCTGCGGTTATCGTTTGAGATGAAGATTGCCTGGAGGTCGGGAACGATGATGAACTCGCCGTTCCGCTTTACGAGGCAGTGGATGTAATCCGGGCGCCAGCGCATGCCGACGCTCGGTGGCGGCTCGCTTGCCGCGCGAAAAAGGTTTGTCACTTCATGGACGCGGTCGGTCACCAGTCCGACGAGGATCTCTTCCCCCCGAAGGACAAGGGAAATCACCACAATCCGGCTGTCGATCGTAGGTTCTCGCGGCTCCATTCCGAACGGCAGGCGGATGTCTGCCAGAGGAATGACGCGTCCGCGGAAATTGATGATCCTTCCGACGAACGGCGGTGCTCCCGGCACGACCGTCGCCGGTGCGAGATCGAGAATTTCGCGAACAACAGCGGCCTCGAGGGCAAAAATCTCGCCATTGAGATCGAAGGTGAGAACCTCAAGCTGGTCCTGGTTCTGCCAGGGGGTATCGATAGTCAGGGGTTGGGTCGCTTGCATTCAAACTGCGGCGCGAAGGCGCGCCTCCTCCTGTTGGCCGAGGGTGACGAGGTGGACGACGTCGAGGATCAGGGCGAGATTGCCGTCGCCGAGGATCGTTGCTCCGGAGAAGCTCTCGATCCCGTGGTGAAGTCGTGACATGGATTTGATCACCGTCTGGTGGTCGCCAATGATCTGATCGACAACGAGGCCTACCCGCTCCGTTCCCGCCGAAACGACAACGACCTTCTGATGCAGTTCGGGCTGGGTGCCGGTATCGAAGATCTCGCGCAGGCGAATGAAGGGAACGAGGCTATCCCGGAGCGAGATGAAGCTTCGACCGCGTGATCGCAGATCTTCGTCGAGCGACAGTTCGAGGCATTCCTCGACCGAGGAAAGCGGGATCACGTAGTGGCCACTGCCAACACGGACCAGCAGGCCGTCGATGATTGCCAGCGTCAGCGGGATGCGCAACGAGATGGTGGAACCCGCACCGCTCTCGCTGTGCACGTCGATGCTTCCCCGAAGGTCCTCGACGGATTTTTTCACGACGTCCATTCCGACGCCTCGGCCGGAGAGGTTGGTAACCTTTGCCGCTGTCGAGAAGCCGGGCTGGAAGATGAGCTGCAGCAATTCCTGGTCGCTCAGCGGCTCGCCGGGCTGGATGAGGCCATTTGCTTCCGCCTTCGCTCTCACCTTCTGGCGATCAATCCCTCGGCCGTCGTCCGTGATGGTGATGATCACTTCGCCGCCCGCCTGCTGGGCAGAAAGCGTGATACGTCCGGCTTCCGGCTTGCCGAGAGCGCGACGGTCCGCCGGAGGCTCCAGCCCGTGATCGACGGAATTGCGCACGAGATGAACCAGCGGATCTGCAAGGCGTTCGATAACCGTCTTGTCCACTTCCGTGCTTTCACCTTCAGTGACCAGGTCGATCACTTTACCGGTTTCACGTGCCAGATCGTGGATCAGGCGGCGGAAGCGGCCGAATAGCTGAGTAATCGGAACCATGCGCAACATCATCATCGTGTCGCGTAATTCGTTCGACAGTCGCTCGATGTCCTCGGAGACCGAACGCAGGGGAATGTCGACCGAGGACGATGCAAGCTGCGAGAGGCGCGACTGGGCGATAACCAGTTCGCCCACGCGATCCATCAGTTCATCGAGCCGTTCTGCCGGTACGTCTGCGACCGCAGCGATACGAGCCTCGAGCGGAATGGTGGCACCCTCGAGGCCGTGGGGATAGCCGGAACCATCCCAACGTTCATGATGGCCGCCGGCGATAATTTCTGCCGTTCGTAAGAGATCGGAATTGGCGTTGGCGAGGATCTTTGCACCGATCTCGACGTGACGCTGCATCACCGCGAATTCCGTCGCAGTCAACCGGCCGCGCTTGGACAGGATGGCATCGGGAATGCCGATTTTGCCTACATCATGAAGTGGTGCCGCGAGGTAGATCGTCCGGCATTTTTCGGGGGGAAGCCCGAGTTGACGGGCGATCAGGAAGCAGATTGTCGCCATGCGGGAAATGTGTTCGCCCGTGTGGCTGTCCCTTGCGTCAATCGCACGAGCAAGACGCCAGATTATTTCCTCTTCCCGTTGACTGAGCGCCAGCGTCGCTAGCGACATCGCGCCGTCGAGAAGACGCACGCGCTCCCGCATTTCGATATGCGCATCCCGCAGGGCCAGGAGGTTTCGGACCCGAGCCACAAACTCCACCGCATCGATTGGCTTCTGCAAGAATTCTGTTGCCCCTGCCTCGATGGCACGCTGGCGCACACCATGTTGGCCGTGAGAGGTGACCATGATCAGCGGAACGGCTTTGTAGGTGGGGATTCGACGGAGCTGACGAATGACTTCGACGCCATCCATCTCCGGCATCAGGTAATCGCAGATAACGGCATCGAATTCGGCAGCCGTCGCATGCGCAAGCGCCTCTCTGCCGGACTGGAAGGCATGGAGCTCGACGTCTTCAAGCGGGCATAGATATTCTCGCAATGCGGCGAGCGCAGAAGTACTGTCATCGATTAACGCTAGGCGCATGATGCTCTCTGGAATCCACGATCTGTTGGAATGAGGCGGCGCTTCATGCGTCATCAACAATTGTAAATACAACAATTGTGGATGGAACTTTTGGCGGTGAAAGATTACCAAATAGTTGCTTTTTGGAATCAGCGAGCCGGCTTGTTAATGCTCGTGAATAGAGGGTTAATCAGCGGTAACTGACAATGCTGGAGGATGTGCTTGATGGGCGCGCCGCCGGATGAAGGTCCCGCAGGCATAGCGCGCACAATTATCCCATACCTGCGGGTCTGTCGGACGCTATCGGAATCCGTCGCAAGAGAGCACATCGCAAATTGGCGCCGGCAAATTTTTACCATACGGGACGGGTCTCCGCGATCCTCGGCAGTGTCGCCGCAGGCGCCTATCCCGATGTCCGTCATGCGATGGAGGCGCTCTCGGGTGTTTCTGCGGTTTATGAGCCGGCAGGCGGCGAGGTGGCCAAGGTCCATGCGCGCCGGTACCAGGCCTTCCTCAGTCTTCAGCAAGTCGCCCGGACTTTACGGGCTGACTGAGCTCGGCCGCTCCTATCTCGGTAGTAAGTAGTCGTCACCAAGAGACCGGCTTGCAATATTGCACACGTGTGCAATATTGCCGCGGATAGTGGCGGGAAGGCTATGGTTGCGGCTGATAAATATCCAGACAATCTGATGGGTCGGGCCGGTCTGTGCAGGGACGTTATCCTTTGTGCCGGCGCATTGGTTCTCGAAGGCTTTAGGAACAATACTGGGCGAAGTTTCTCGATGAAGGGCCCGCAGGATTTTCTGACGGAGACCGATGCCGCCTCGGAGATGATGATCCGAAGTGCTATAGCTCAGCATTTTCCGGGCGACGGATTCCTTGGCGAGGAGGGTGGGGGTGAGATTACCGACAGGTTGTGGGTCGTGGATCCTATCGACGGCACTGCAAACTTCGCCCGCAAGATCCCGCATTTCTGCATCTCGATGGCCTATGTCGAGAATGGGGTGACCGAACTGGGCGCCATATACAATCCGGTTGCGGACGAACTTTATTTTGCACGACGCGGCCACGGCGCGAGGCTCAATGACGCGAAACTCCAGGTTTCCTCAACGACATCGTTCGATGAAGCGTCTGTAGAGATGGGGTGGTCCAGGCGTGTGCCGAACGAAACCTATCTCGCGGCTGTCGCCAATCTTCTGAAGGTCGGCGCGAACGTGCGCCGTGCCGGTTCTGGAGCGCTGGCCCTTGCCTATGTGGCTGACGGTCGGTCGGATGCCTATGTCGAACTGCACATGAACTCCTGGGACTGCCTGGCAGGTCTCCTGCTCGTAGAGGAGGCCGGCGGCGTCGTATGTCCGTTCCTGGAAATAGGCACACTTGCCGGCGGGGGTGCCGTGCTTGCCGCCACGCCGGCAATTGCCAGTGGTGTCAGCATCGCGTCCGGAGTGCCGGTCACCGGCAATCCCCTATCCAACGAGTTGTTCGTATGACACGGTCCCGCGTGCCGTTTCGCGGATCAAGTGCTGAATTGACAGATCCTTTGCTGTTCCCGATGGACGAATGAAAGGTACGGCCCCTTGGGCCGACCCAGATAGAGACTGAAGAGCGTGCCTGATTTGCCACCGATCGCCGTCATCGCGGATGCTCACTTTCATGATCTCGAAGCGGATTTCGACTTCCCCGGCCTCTTTGTCGGTGAACGGCGGATGGTGGTGCGCAGCTGGGCTGAAACGCGTGAATCGACACGCGTTTTCAATGAGAGTTCAAATGCCCTTCACACTGCGCTGGCAAACGTCATCGCGCGCGGCATCCGACATGTCGTTCTGCTCGGGGACTATTCGGACGACGGCCAACGGGAGACGCTGGAGAGCCTGCGCGACATATTGGAACACTATGGGCGCGAGCATCAGCTGAGCTTCTACGCGCTTCCTGGCAATCACGACATTTTTGGCCCGAAAGGTCGTCACCAAACCAAGGAGTTCATCGGCGAAAACGGCGCCCGCATTGTGGTAACCAGCGATGCCGGACTTTCTGCTGATGGTGTCATGGTAAGTGCCGACATGTATTGTGAAGGCTATCCGTTAGGCCTCCATCCCATGGCACAGTTCGGATATTACCGTCAGGGCCACTACCTCCATTGGGAAACGCCCTTCGGGACGTCCGACAGGGACGAGGACAGGACCTACGAAGTTGTCTCTCAAGACGGCAGTAATCGATATCGTTTGATGGACGCGTCCTATCTCGTCGAACCGGAGCCAGGACTCTGGCTGATGATGATTGATGCCAATGTTTTCGAGCCCCGCGATGGCACCTTCATCAAAGGAGAGGAAGCCGCCTTCATAGACAGCACGGCGGCCGGTTGGAATGCTCTCCTTCGCTGCAAACCTTTCATTCTTGATTGGATGGCAGATGTCGCCGCGCGGGCGCGGCGTTTGAACAAGACGCTTCTGACGTTCTCGCACTATCCTGTGCTCGATCCCTTCGATGGCGTGACGGGTGCGGAGCGCGTGCTGTTCGGCGAGACCAACGTGGTGCGGCGAACCCCGCAGCGCGCCGTCGCCGAGGCGCTGGTTCAGGCCGGGATCCCTCACCATTTCAGCGGACATCTGCATGTCGAAGGAGTGACCCGCGAGACGATGGGCAATCAGGAACTCACGAACATCGCCGTTCCCTCCCTCGTTGCCTTTCCTCCGGCCTTCAAGATCGTCGATTTCGGGAGCGATGGTATCGTGGTCGATACGGTCGGGATCGGAGGACTTGAGCTCGATCAGGGCGTCCTGGCGGCCTATCGTCTTGAGGTTCAATTTGCCGGCGATACTCTGGAGGACGGGTTTTCGGCGACGACGTACGCGGACCACCTCCTTCATCACCAGCGCGCACTTGTTCTCCATCGATACTTCGAGAAGGAATGGCCGAAGGATATCGTCGCGCAGATTGCATCGCTGACATTGCCGGCAATCTGCAATCTGTTGGACGAGCGAGTTGGGAGTTTGCAGGGGTTGAACGACCTTGCCGCCTCTTCAGGACTGAGCCTGCATGAGATCGCCGCAGTGGGGTTGGTCGATCTGGTCGTGGACTGGTACTGCCTACGTCAGGCTTCGCAGCTCGCCTTCGATACTATCAGTCCGGAAAAGAGGATGCTGTACCGGAAACTGGCCGAGCGTTATGGGTGCGGGCCGGAGCGGAGCGTGGACGGTTCGGCAGCTTCGTTCCTGAGGGTATTTCTGGGTGCGTTCATCCCGTTTCTTGATCGGGCGGAGCGTGGCCGGCAACGCCTCACGCTGCTGACGACGACCGTTACAGCGGTCTTGTCAGCCGCCACGGATTGACGAGCGCCAGACCAGATCGGCGTGAAGCAAAATCGTCGTCGCCCCCTTGTCGCCGGATGCCGGAGGCTCCGCAGGTTTCGCGAGCCACTCCACGGCACGCGTCGCCGTTTCTTCGATGGGCTGGCCGAAGGTAGTCAGATTGTAGGAGAGCCAGCCCGATTGCTCGATATTGTCGAAACCCGCCACGCATAGCTGATCCGGAATGGAAAGCGCGAATTCCTTGCGCGCGGCGTCCATGAAACCGCAGGCGATCAGGTCTGTCGCACAGAAGACGGCATCCGGTCGTTCTGCCCGGGTCAGCAAGCGCTGCGCCAGCACGCGTCCCGCGTCGTATCCTGTCTGCCCGTAGCGCGCGACAACGACGTCGACGCCAGCCTTCTTTCCCGCTGCGATGAAACCTCGCTCGCGTGCCATCAGGCTCGGCGTGCCGGCCTCGGAATTGGCAAACGCAGGCCGCTTGCAGCCCGCACGCAGGAAAGCGGTCATGATCCGGTGCGCGGCCTCTTCGTCATCGAGGTTGATGCGCAAGGGGCCGTCTTGGTCGTCGTCGCGGTTGATCAGGACCAGCCGCAGGCCACTTTTCAGGCATAGCCGGGTGATAGACTTGTCCGGCAGGCCGGAAAGGATGATCGAAGCGTCGGCGCGATAGCTGATGGCCTGCCGCAGCGCGGCGTTCACGCTTGCGTCGGAACGGTCAGTGTTGATCAGCATGGCGATCTTGCCGCTATCCTGCAGTTTCTGGGTCAGCGCGCTGACGAGGGACGAACGATAGGGCGTGGCAAGCTCGGATACGATCAGGCAGACGATGCCGGTCTCGTTGCGCATTAGTCCCCGGGCCAGATGGTTGACGTGGTAGCCGAGGTCTTCGGCAGCGGTCAGCACTTTCTGGCGCGTTTCGGGTGAAACGCTGGCTCCGGGTGTGAAGGTGCGTGATACGGCGGACCTGGAAACCCCTGCCCGTTCGGCCACTTCCCGGGCGCTGACGAACTCCTTGTCTGACATGACCTAACCCCTCCGTGCGCCAGACACTGCCCCGGCTTGCAATGCTGTGCAAGAGGCCGCTCGCACAACTTTCATGATTCTTCAGTTGGGCTTGTTGACAGGGCAACCCGGCTCATGCAGCATTTGCACGCGCTTGCAAGCGCAGGCGACGTGGAGGCGTCGCCCAACACGGAGGAGAACATGGCTTCTTATCGATTGGCCGCGGCGGCGCTCGCCGCCGGAGTGACGTCGCTTGCCCTTCCGGCAGGTGCCGCCGAAACGCTGAATCTCATCTGCTCGGCGGATGTGGTGATCTGCGAACAGATGACCACGAGTTTCGAGAAGGAAACAGGCATCGACGTCAACATGGTCCGCCTGTCTTCCGGCGAGACCTACGCGAAGGTCCGCGCCGAGGCGCGTAATCCGAAGACCGACATCTGGTGGGCCGGCACTGGCGACCCGCATCTTCAGGCCGCGGGTGAGGGCCTGACGCTCGAATACAAGTCTCCGCTGTTCGACGAGTTGCAAGACTGGGCAAAGAAGCAGGCCGAAAGCTCCGAATACCGCACGGTCGGTGTTTACGCCGGTGCGCTCGGCTGGGGTTACAACACCGATCTTCTGAAGCAGAAGAACCTGAAGGAACCGACCTGCTGGGCCGATCTGGCAGACGCCAGCTACAAGGGTGAGATTCAGATGGCAAACCCGAATTCTTCGGGCACAGCCTACACCGCCCTTGCTACGCTCGTTCAGTTGATGGGTGAGGACAAGGCGTTCGAATACCTGGCGGAGCTCAACAAGAACATTTCTCAGTACACCAAGTCCGGCTCGGCTCCGGTGAAGGCGGCTGCGCGTGGCGAAACCGGTATCGGCATCGTCTTCCTGCACGACGCGGTCTCACAGGCCGTGGAAGGCTTCCCCGTCAAGTCGGTCGCGCCTTGCGAGGGAACGGGTTACGAGATTGGCTCCATGTCCATCATCAAGGGCGCCAAGAACCTGGAGAGCGCCAAGAAGTGGTATGACTGGGCTCTCTCGGCTGCTGTTCAGTCCACGATGAAGGACGCGAAGTCGTTCCAGCTGCCTTCGAACAAGAATGCGGAAGTGCCGAAGGAGGCGCCGAAGTTCGAGGACATCAAGCTCATCGACTACGATTTCAAGACCTACGGCGATCCGGAAAAGCGCAAGGCCCTGCTTGAACGCTGGGACAAGGAAATCGGCGCCGTAGCCAACTGATCCCGACATGAGAGCGTGCTGCGCGGGATCGCGCGGCACGCCATTCTCCTTCAGCAAGAGAAAGGTCGCAGGCGATGAAACAGCAAAATCGCAGGCTCGACATCGTGCTTTGCCTCGCTTTGGCTGCGTTTTTCCTCCTGCCCTGGTACCGTATCGAAGGAGGCTTCTTTGCGTTCGAATGGCTGTCGGAATACCCGGGCGATGTCTCCTCGGCGCCCGGTATTCTGCAGCTTCTTCTGTTCGGACGCTGGTGGCTTGCGATCGTCGCCCTCCTGATTGGACTTGGCGGCCTCGCGCGCTACACACCGTCATCCGAATGGCGATCGCGCCTGCTCGTTTGGGGTGGCGCTCTCGGCATCGCCTACCTGACGCTACAGGGCCTCGCGATAGGCTTCAGCGGCTGGACCTGGACCATCTCCGAAAACCTGTTCGGCACGCTCGCGGACGGACAACCGTCCATGGGGGCGGGGGCCGTCACGATCGCGATTTGCTTCGTCCTGCTGTTCTCGCTCGGCCTTGCCGAACGTGGCGTGATGAAGGGGGACGCATTTGTCGTCTCCTCCATCAGCATGCTGATCTTCCTCGTCGCCGTTTTCGTCTTTTATCCGATCGGCAGCATGCTGGTGGGTGCCTTTCAGGATTTTGACGGTTCGTTCAATCCCGACGGGTTCATCAACAATATGCTGGATCCGTCTATCTGGTCCCTCGACTGCCTGATCGGTGGAAACCGCTGTGGTGTCGCATGGCGCACCCTGTGGCTCGCCATCATGACCGCAGCCGGTTCGACCGCGCTGGGCCTTGCCTTCGCGCTTGTCGCGACCCGCACCGCCTTTCGCTACAAGAAGGCGCTACGCCTGCTGACGATCCTGCCGATCATCACGCCGCCTTTCGTGGTCGGTCTTGCCTTGACGCTCCTGCTCGGCCGCTCCGGCGTTGTCACACAGTTCATCGCCGATGTCTTCGGCATAGAGCTTGGTCGCTGGCTTTATGGCCTGACCGGTATCTGGATCGCGCAGGTTCTCTCGTTCACGCCGATCTCCTTCCTCGTGCTGATCGGCGTCGTCGAAGGCGTCAGCCCCTCCATGGAGGAGGCTTCGCAGACGCTGCGGGCGGATCGCTGGCGCACCTTCCGCAAGGTGTCGCTGCCGCTGATGAAACCCGGTCTCGCCAATGCCTTCCTGGTCGGCTTCATCGAAAGCATGGCCGATTTCGGCAATCCGCTTGTTCTCGGTGGCAGCCACGGCGTGTTGTCTACGGAAATCTTCTTCGCGGTGGTCGGGGCGCAGAACGATCCGGCACGCGCCGCCGTGCTCGCGGTGATCCTTCTGTTCTTCACGCTCAGCGCCTTCCTGGCTCAGCGGTTCTGGCTCACCGGCAAGAACTACGCGACCGTGACCGGCAAAGGCGATTCCGGTTCGCATATCGCGCTACCTCGCAATGTATCGATCGCCGTCCACGGCATCGTCATTCCCTGGGCATTCTTCACGGTCGTTGTTTACGCCATGATCATCTTCGGCGGTTTCGTGAAGACCTGGGGTCTCGACCACACGCTGACGTTCGAACACTACATTCGCGCCTTCTCCGTCGGCATTCGCGACGGCGGCATCGCCTGGACGGGCGTGGCGTGGAACTCCTTCTGGACGACGATGGAGATAGCCCTGATCTCCGCGCCTCTGACGGCGGCGGTGGGGCTTCTGACGGCTTATATCATCGTCCGCCAGAAATTCGCCGGCCGCAATGCCTTCGAGTTTGCGCTGATGATGAGCTTCGCCATCCCCGGAACCGTCATCGGCATCAGCTACATCATGGCGTTCAACCTGCCGCCGCTGGAAATGACCGGAACGGCCCTGATCCTGATTGCCTGTTTCGTCTTCCGCAACATGCCGGTCGGCGTGCGGGGCGGTATCGCGGCCATGAGCCAGCTCGACAAGAGCCTGGACGAGGCATCGCTGACCCTTCGCGCCAATAGTTTGCGCACCATCCGCAAGGTCATCCTCCCGTTGCTCAGGCCCGCCATCACTGCCGCACTGGTCTACTCCTTCGTGCGCGCCATCACGTCCATCAGCGCGGTCATTTTCCTCGTGAGCGCCGAATACAACATGGCTACGGCCTACATCGTCGGCTTGGTCGAGAACGGTCAGTACGGCGTCGCCATCGCCTATTCCTCGGCGCTCATCTTCGTCATGATCTTCATCATCGCCGGCTTCCAGCTGCTTGTTGGCGAACGCCGACTGCGCCGGGAAAATCGTGTCGCCGGTCGTGTGATGTCCGGCAACATCAAACAGGAGCAAACCGTATGAGCTTTGTGAAACCCGGCTCCGTGGTGTTCGAGCATATTCAGAAGAAATTCGGCGCGTTCACCGCCATCCACGATCTGTCGCTTACGATTGAACCCGGAACGCTTGTCACGCTGCTAGGCCCCTCGGGCTGTGGCAAGACGACCACGTTGCGTATGCTTGCGGGGCTGGAGCATCCGACATCGGGCCGTATTCTGATCGGCGGCAAGGACGTTACCATGCTGCCTGCCAATGAGCGTGATGTGTCTATGGTGTTCCAGTCTTACGCGCTTTTCCCGCATATGACGGCACTCGACAACGTGGCCTACGGCCTTGAATCCTCAGGCCTCAGCAAGAAGGAAGCTCGCGAGAAGGCCCAGCACGGCATGGTTCTTGTCGGTCTCGGCGAATACGGAGCACGCCTCCCGGCGGAACTCTCCGGAGGCCAGCAGCAACGCGTCGCGGTGGCGCGCGCGCTGGTGCTCGAGCCGCAGGTTCTGTTGCTGGACGAGCCTCTGTCCAACCTCGATGCACGCCTGCGCCGTCAGGTCCGGACCGATATTCGCGACCTGCAGCAGAGACTTGGCTTTACCGCCGTTTACGTCACCCATGACCAGGACGAGGCGCTTGCCGTATCTGACCGCATTATTGTCATGAAGGGCGGCGAAATCGCCCAGGAAGGATCGCCGCGCGATCTCTACGACAATCCGGCCTCCGCCTTCATCGCCGATTTCATGGGCGAGGCGAACGTGGTGGATTGCGAGGTGATCGGGGTTGCCAACGATCGCGCCGAAATACGGCTCGGTGGCCTAGTCCACAGCGTGCCGGCGCGCGGGGTGCGCAATGGGCCGGCGCAGCTCGCCATCCGTCCCAATGCAATACGCGTGGCCGATCAGGCGAATGGCGCGCTGCCCGGACGTATTCGCCACGCGGCCTATCTTGGCGACCATATGGAGTATGAGATCGAGACCGAAGTCGGCAATCTCTTCGTCGTCGATGCGACGCTCGACACGCTCCGCGCGCACGATGCGGCGGTATCGCTTTCCTTGGCGGACAAGGGCGTTGCCCTTATCGCGCCGGACCAGGCCAAACTGGTCTAAGGCAGCACGTCTCAAGAACCTGGTGAGGTCAAGAAACGTCGGGAAAATAGTTCTCGCCGACCCTGCGCTGGTGTGGTCGGCGAATGATTTTGCCGACCTACCGTTTTACGTTCGTCTACATGGGAAACCGAAAATCTATCTTGCGCGCTCCTCCCCGTTGGTGGGGGGTGGGTTGCTGGAGGGGACCTGCACGATCGTTCTGGCGATTTCAGGTCCGCCGATCATGAAGCTTTTCACGCCATCGCGGACGATGTCGTCGAGACATGTCGGTGTGGGAGTCGCGTAAACGAAACGCCGGATCGCCAGGTAGAAGATGCGGCCATGCAGACCCCAGAACAGTTCCGTTTCCCGCTCGGAAAGCGGTGCTTCGTCCGGGGTCGGAAGGCCGAGTTCGTGCCGGAGCTCACCACAGGCAGGTTCGATAATCTGCTGGCGGACAATATCGAGATAACGCGTGGTGATGTTGAAGGTCTTGAGTCCGGAGAAGACGAAGATCCGGACCCAGTCGTAGTGGAAGACCCGGTTCACGTATTGCAGATAGAACTCTGTGAGCCGGCTTTCGAGCGGCCGGCTGCGATCCGTGATTAGGTCCGCCCAGTCGTCATCCCAGCGGCTCAGATAGACGTGCTCGTAGACGCGCTCAATCAACGCTTCCTTGCTCGGAAAATGGCGGTAGATCGCCGAATGAGTGATGCCGATACGCTTTGCCAGTTCGCGGGTTTGACCTTCAAAGCCGAGCTCTGCGAAGAAGCGGACCGCCTCTTCCAGGATAAATTGCTCGCGTTCGTTCGCGCGCATGTATTGCCGGGGACGTCGCGCTTTTGTCCGACTTCCCTCAGTATTGCTGCCTTTGCTTTCCGGCATCTCTTTCAACCGCCTTCGACCGCATGTTTGCGGGCAATTCGATACCGCAACACGCCTTTGTAACCAAGTGGTACGTTAGTTTGAGACCATTTGGTAATTTTTTGTTGACTGATCAACCCTCCTGTTGAATATTGTAACCAAGTGGTCACAAATCAGAATGGCCACCACGGGAGGAGCTTGGTGAAGGCGAGAGCTTTTGACTATGTTCGGCCGGAAACGCTCGAAGCGGCGCTTCAGGTCTTTCGGGATGCCGATGTCGATGCGGCTTACATTGCTGGCGGGCAGAGCCTTGTGCCAGCGCTGGCGCTTAGGCTTCAAGCGCCCGCGTTGCTGATCGATATCGCCCGTCTGCAGGAATTGCGCGGCCTTTCGGTGGAAAACGGTTTCCTGCGCATTGGCGCGGCGACGCGCCATTTCGAGATCCTGAATTCCGAACTGGTTAGCCAGCACGCGCCGCTGCTCGCGAAGGCGGCTCCCTTCGTCGCCCATCCGGCGATCCGCAACAGGGGAACCTTCGGTGGCAGCCTCGCGCTCGCAGACCCGGCATCCGAATTTCCCGCCATGGCGCTGGCGCTCGATGCCGAAATCGAGATTGCCTCCCTAGACAATCCCCGCCGTGTGAGCGCTGCGGATTTCTTCCTCGACCTTTACGAGACCGCGTTACAGCCCGGTGAAATGATATCTGCTGTCCATGTTCCAGTGGCGTCGCCCTTGAACCGCTGCGCGTTCGATGAACTGGCGCGCCGGCGCGGCGACTATGCGCTCGTGGGTGCCGGCGTGAACGCCGAAATCCGGGGGGGTCAAGTCGAGCAAATACGAATTGCCTTTCTGTCTGTAGGTCCGACGCCGATGCGGGCGAGGACTGCCGAGGAAAGCCTAACTGGCCGCCCCCTGACATCCGAATCCATACGGCAGGCGCAAGAGGCGCTTGTCGCCGATCTCGATCCTCCCGGCGACGAGCACACGCCTGCCGAGATGCGCTTGCATCTGGCTCGCGTGTTGCTCGGCCGGTTGCTGGCCCGTTTGGAGGCGGATGAATGACCGGTAAGATCGCAATTTCGTTGACCGTCAACGGTGAGGAGATCGAGGCGCACGTGACTCCCCGCGTGACATTGGCCGATTTCCTGCGGCAGGACGTTCAGCTGACCGGTACGCACACGGGTTGCGAAATGGGGGCCTGCGGCGCCTGTCTCGTTCTCATTGATGATCGTCCGGTGCATGCCTGCCTGATGTTTGCGGTCCAGGCCGACGGTTGCGTCGTCGACACGGTGGAAGGCTTGACGGCCCGCAAGGCAATTGCCGACCTGCAAAGGACATTCCATGAGCGTAACGCCCTGCAATGCGGTTTCTGTACGCCGGGTATGCTGGTCAGCGCCTACGGTATCCTGGCCGCCGGCGGTGTGCCTGAGAGGGAGGAGATCCGTGACGCGCTTTCCGGCAATTACTGTCGCTGCACGGGCTATGAGGCAATTGTCGACGCGATCGAATTGACGGCAAAGCAGCGTCACCAGCAGGCTGCGAGGGAAGAGGCATGAACGCGTTCGCCGGTTCTCTCGACAGGCCCAATTCTTATATCGGCCGCTCGGTCTCCCGCCCCAACGCCAAGCGACTGCTGGAGGGCAAGGGCCGCTACGTCACCGACCTGGTTCTCCCCCGCATGCTGCACGCGGCCTTCGTGCGCAGCCCCTATGCCCATGGTCGTATCGTCTCGATCGACACTGCTGAAGCTGCCGCGTTGCCCGGCGTGCGTGCGATCTTCACCGGCAAGGACATGGCTGCGATCTGCAAGCCCTGGGTCGGAACCCTCGACCATTTCCGCAACATGAAATCACCGCCGCAGCTGCCGCTTTCGTTAGACAAGGTGATGTGGTCAGGCCAACCGATCGTGCTGATCGTCGCCGATAGCCGAGCGATTGCCGAGGATGCTGCCGAACTGGTGGGGGTCGAGATCGAGGACCTGCCGGTGCTTGCCGATCCCGTCGAGGCGATGTCCGCCGAACCGATGTCGGAAGACATGGGTGACAATACCTGCTTTTCGCTTGCGCTCGATAACGGAGGAGTCGATGAAGCATTTGCGAAAGCGCAGCACCTGTTGGAGGAAAGCTTCGTGTTCGGCCGCCACACGGCGGTCACGCTGGAACCGCGCGCGATCGTTGCCGACTACGATGCCAGTGAAAACCGGCTGACGGCTCATCACGCGACCCAGACCCCCTACCAGTTCCAGGATGTCTATTCCCGCCATTTCGATATTCCGGAAGCCAACGTCCGCGTCATCGCGCCGGATATCGGTGGTTCGTTCGGCATGAAGCTGCACGTTTATCACGAGGAGATGGCAGTGGTCGGAGCTTCGATCCTGCTCGGACGGCCGGTGAAATACGTGGCCGACCGGATGGAATCCTTCGTGTCCGATATCCATGCCCGTGACCACCGCGTTACGGCGCGGCTCGCTGTCGGAGAGGACGGACGCATTTCCGGGATGGAGGTGGATGACGTCACGGCAATCGGGCCCTTCTCCAGTTATCCTCGCACCAGTGCCGTCGAAGGCAACCAGGTAATCCGGCTGATGGGGGCGCCCTATGACTTTTCGGCTTATCGCGCCAATCTGTCGGTGGTCTTCCAGAATAAGGTGCAGACCAGCCAGTATCGGGCCGTTGGCCACCCGATCGCCTGCGCCGTGACCGAGTGTATGGTGGATGCCGCCGCCCGCAAGCTCGGCCTCGACCCGTTCGAAATCCGTGCGCGCAATCTCATTCCCGATGACAGCTATCCGCGCAAGTCGCCCACGGGCTACCAGTTCGAGAAGCTTTCGCACGAAGCCTGCCTCTCCCGGCTGAAGTCGATCATGAACTACGACGCTCTGCGTCGGGAACAGGCGGAACTCCGCAAGAAAGGCGTCCTGCGCGGTATCGGCATTGCACTGTTTGTCGAGATCACCAATCCGAGCCCGGCTTTCTACGGTATTGGCGGGGCACGAATTTCGGCGCAGGACGGAGCGATCGTGAAGCTGACGCCGTCCGGCGAAGTGCATTGCTCGATCTCGGTCACCGAACAGGGGCAGGGAACCGAAACCATTATCGGCCAGATCGTCGCCGACCAGCTTGGTGTCAATCGCGATCGGGTCCGGGTGATGACCGGCGATACCGACACTACGCCACATGGTGGCGCGACCTGGGCTTGCCGCGGGGCAGGCATTGGTGGCGAGACGGCGCTGCAGGCGTCTCGCAAGCTCAAGGCCAACGTGCTTTCGATTGCTGCCCTTATCCTACAGGCACAGGCTGGCGAACTCGATATCCGCGACGACTGGATCATCGATGTCGCCACGGGACAGCAGCGCCTCAGCCTGGCAGAAGTCGCCCGTATCGCCTTCTTCCGTTCAGACACGCTGCCCGCCGGCACGCAGGCACAGCTTTCCGTGGTCCATCACTACGCTCCCCAGGGTTATCCCTTCGCTTTCACCAATGGTGCTCAGGGTTCGCTGGTGGAGGTCGATCCGGAAACCGGTTTCGTGAAGATCCTGAAACACTGGGTGGTGGAGGATTGCGGCCGCATCATCAACCCGCTGTTGGTAGACGAGCAGATCCGCGGTGGCGTGGTTCAGGGGCTCGGCGCGGCCTTTTTCGAGGAGTGTCTCTACAACAGGGAAGGCCAGCTCACCAATGGTTCGCTAGCCGACTATCTCGTGCCGATGGCATACGAAATGCCGGATATCGAGATCTCCCATGTGGAGACGCTGACCGGCGATACCGAACTCGGCGCCAAGGGCGTCGGCGAGGCCGGGACTGCCGCCGCTTCCGCGGCGGCCATGAATGCGGTCAACGATGCGCTCGCCGGCCACGGGGCCGTACTCACGCAAATTCCAATGACACCGGCGCGCATCTTGAAGGCGCTTGGCTCTATTTGAATGAAAGCACACGATTCCACGTCAGGAGGAGGACAAGGATGACACGTAGTTTTGAGAAACTCACCTCGCGGTCTATTAGCCGCCGCACGGCGCTCATAGGACTGGCGACGACCGCCGGCGCGCTCTCGGCGCCATGGATCGCGCGGGCGCAGTCCGATACGATCCGCATTGGCTTTCCCACTCCGCTGACCGGACCGTTCGCGGCCGAAGCGAACGATCAGGTCCGCAGCGCCGAACTCGCGGTGAAGCTCGTCAACGACAAGGGCGGCATTGGCGGACGGAAGGTCGAGCTTCTGGTGCGCGACGACAAGCTGAATGCCGGGGAGGCCGCGACACGTACCCTGGAACTGATCGAGAAGGACAAGGTCCACGCGGTGGTCGGTGCACTGTCGAGTGCCGTGCAGCTTGCCGTCAACGAGGTGACCCGCGCCCGTAATGTAATCTACGTCTCGATCAGTCAGTCGGACACGATCAACGAGGTGAAGGATTTCAGCCCTTACACCTTCCATGAGGCGTTGAACCCCACCATGACCACCGCCACGGTGGCAAAGCACACTTTCCAGAAGGGGTCGCGCGTCGTCTATCTCGTCGCGGATTATGCGTACGGTCACGAGATGCTGAAAGGGTTCAAACGCGCAGCCGAGGAAATCGGCGCCGAGACCGTCGGGGAGATTTTGCATCCCTTCGGTGCTGCGGACTACTCCACCTTCATCCCGACCATTCTCTCGCTCAGCCCCGACATTCTCTGCATCTGCAATTTCGGACGCGACCAGGCGAATTCGATCAAGCAGGCGGTGGATTTCGGCGTCAAGGACCAGATGAAGATCGTCGTGCCGGTTCTTTTGCACAATCAGCGGCTCGCGGTCGATCCGGAAGTCTTTGAAGGTGTAGTGGGCGGAGCCAACTATTACTGGGGCCTCGAGGAGACCATACCTTCCGCCAAAGCGTTCAACGATGCCTTCCGGGCAGCGTACAACGGAGCCGTGCCGACCGATTACGGCGCTTACGGCTATACCGGCGTCGCGTCCCTTTTGATGGCGATCGAGGCAGCCGGTGGCACGGATTCAGACAAGGTGATCGCCGCGTTCGAGGCGTTGAAATACGACGTCGCCAAGGGCGAGCAGTATTACCGCAAGTGCGACCACCAGTCCGTCCAATCGGTCCTCGTGCTGGAGTCGAAGGCAAAGGCCGACATGCAGTCCGATGCCGACCTCTTCAAGGTTGTGGCCAACGAGCCTGCGTCGGAGAGCGTTCTCAGAAGCTGCTCCGAGCTCGGCTTCAACTGATCTTGAGACGGATGGGGTTATGACTGTTCAGTTGATTGCAATGCAGCTGTTTTCAGGACTCGCGCTCGGCGCGATCCTGATCATGGTCGCCCTCGGCTTGTCGATCATCTTCGGCATGCTGGGCATCGTGAACTTCGCTCACGGCGCTCTGTTCATGGTGGGAGCCTATGCAGGCCTCTACGTCGCCAGCCTGACAGGGAGCTTCTGGTTGGCTCTCGTTCTGGCACCGGTGCTGGTAGGTGTATTCGGCATGCTCATCGAGCGGTTCCTCATCCGTCCTCTTTACGGTCGTTCGCCCGACGATCCGCTCCTGCTCACCTTCGGTCTCGGCTATGTACTGGTGGAAGCGGTGCGCATCGTCTTCGGCACGGACGGCATTCCGTTCTCCACGCCAGCAGCGCTGCGTGGCGTCGTTGATCTTGGGATCGGGTTCTTCCCGCTCTATCGCCTGTTCGTGGTCGGCGTGGTGCTCGTCGTGCTCCTCCTGCTTTGGTGGGGACTTGAAAAGACGAAGTTCGGTCTGATCGTGCGCGCTGGTTCCGCCGATCCGCTCATCCTGCGGGTGCTGGGCGTCGATATCGGCCGCCTCTGGCTGATTGTCTTCGGCATCGGCGTTGGCGTTACCGCACTCGGCGGCGTACTGGCGGCGCCAATGCGCAACGTCAGTCCGGAGATGGGTACGTTGGTTCTGGCGGAGGCATTCGTCGTCACCGTCATCGGCGGGATGGGGTCGCTTGCCGGCGCGGTCATCGCCGGCCTCCTTGTCGGGATTGCCGTCAGCATGACGGCGCTGTTTGCGCCGGAAATGGCGACCATCGTGATGTTTGCGCTGATGGCGCTGGTTCTGTTGGTCCGACCGAACGGCCTCTACGGCCGCGCCGCCCCCGGACTTTGAGGAGATGACGATGTCTACCGTTAGAAACGTCGAACTCGCCTCGGCAGAGATCCCGACAGGTTTTGCCGCATTCCGCTGCAATCTCCGTCGGTGGAGGGTGCCACTCTCCATCCTCGCCCTTTGCCTCCTGCCGTGGGTGCTGCCCTCGCAGGCGCTTGCAGTGAATGTGCTGATCTACGGCCTCGTCGCGGTCGGCTATAATCTGCTCTTTGGCTATACTGGCCTGCTTTCCTTCGGCCACGCCGCCTTCTTTGGCGCGGGTGCATATACCACCGGGATCGCCATCGGCGCGTTCGGGGCGAACTGGTTCGTCGCCATGATAGCCGGTGTCGCGGTGGCGGGTCTGCTGTCGGTCGTCATGGGAATACTGGCGATACGTACGCGCGGCATCTATTTCTCGATGGTGACGCTCGCCCTCTCGCAGCTCGTTTACTACACGGCGCTTCAGGCGTCCTCCTGGACCGGCGGGGAGAACGGGTTGCGTGGCTTCACTGTCAGCACCCTGACCTTTCCGGGCTTCTCGATCAATTTCCTCGATCCACTCGTCAAGTACTACGCCATCATGGTCGTGGTGGCGCTGGCGCTCTGGTTCGTGTCGCGGGTTCTCAACTCTCCGTTCGGCGCGGTGATCGAGGCGATCCGCGAGAACGAGACGCGCGCCCGGGCCTGCGGCTACAACGTCGAGCGGACCAAGCTCCTGTCTTTCGTGCTCTCGGGGCTTCTGTGCGGTCTGGCGGGCACGCTGTCGGCCATGCACCTGTCGATCGTGCCACTGGATTCGCTGCACTACCACACCTCCGGCCTGATCGTGATGATGACACTGCTCGGTGGCGCAGGCAGTTTCTTCGGCCCCTTCGTCGGCGCGCTCGCCTTCCTGTCCATGGAGGACGTCTTCTCGCTGTGGACCTCCAACTGGCAGCTGATCGTCGGGGTGATCTTCATTCTCTTCGTTCTCTACCTGCCGAAAGGCATCTGGGGCACGCTGATCTCGTGGAGGGCAAACCGATGACCAATCCCATCATGAGTGTCACCGATGTTGGCAAGCGGTTCGGTGGTCTCGTCGCGCTGAGCGGCATCACGGCTGATTTTCGGGAAGGGCAGATCACCGCGATCATAGGACCGAATGGGGCCGGCAAGAGCACCTTTTTCAACATCCTTTCCGGTGCGCTGAGACCGTCGAGCGGGACGCTCCGATTCCGAGGTCAGGACATGGCGGGCGTGCCGCAGCACGACTATGTCCATCGCGGCATTGCCCGCTCCTATCAGATCACCAACATCTTCCCGAATCTCACCGTTCTGGAGAATGTCCGGGTGGCGGCCCAGGCATTCCGGTCCCGCATGAACATCTGGACCGATCGCACCGACTACAAGGACCTCGAAGACAAGGCCTCTGCGGTGCTCGAGTCGGTCGGGCTGGGCGCAAGAAGGCAGACGCTGGCGAAATACCTGGCGCATGGTCAGCAGCGGGCGTTGGAGATCGCCATTTCCCTGGTTGCCGATCCTGCCTTGCTGCTGCTCGATGAACCGACCGCCGGAATGGGGCCGGAGGAGACCCGTGAGATGGTGGCACTGATCGAGGTGCTCGCCTCCAACCGCACCATCCTGCTGGTTGAGCACAAGATGAAAATGATCCTGGGGCTTAGCGACCGCGTGCTGGTGCTGCATCACGGGCAGTTGCTGGCGGACGGAACCCCGCAGGAAATCCAGGCGAACTCCGAGGTTCGCCGCGTCTATCTGGGACAGAACGATGGCTATGCTTGAAATCGAGGGCCTTAACGGCTGGTATGGCGCAAGCCATGTGCTGCACGGCGTATCCTTTGCCGTGGAACCGGGAGAGATCGTCGCGCTGGTCGGCCGCAACGGCGCCGGCAAGACGAGCATCATCCGCTCGATCATGGGGCTGATGCCACGGACCACCGGCAGTATCCGCTTCGAGGGCAAGGAGATTGCCAGTCTCAAGGCACATGACCGCTATGGGCTTGGACTTGCCTATGTGCCGGAGGAGCGGCGCATCGTGCGCGGGCTGACGGTTCTGGAAAACCTCCAGCTCGGTCTCGTCGCCGACCGCAAGGGCATAGACGAAACCGGAGCAATCGAAGAGATCGCGCTGAGTTTTCCGAGGCTCAAGGAGCGTCTGCATCAGGAGGGCGTCACCATGTCGGGTGGCGAGCAGCAGATGCTGGCGATCGCGCGGGCCATGGTCTCGAAGCCGAAGATGATCCTGCTCGATGAACCGTCAGAGGGTATCATGCCGGTGCTCGTCGAGGAGATGGGCGCACTCTTCCGGCGGCTGCGCGAACAGGGGATGACGCTGCTGCTGGTCGAGCAGAACGTTGAATGGGCACTCAAGCTTGCCGATCATGCCGTTATCGTCGACCAGGGCGAGATCGTCTACCGAAGTGACGCCGCGACCCTGCTCGCCGACAAGGATATCCAGGAACGGTACTGTGCGGTCTGATCCGCTGGCCTTCGCCCGTCATTGTTGAACACAGAGGTTTTGCCGCCGGGGCGGCAAGGGGATATTTGCATGGAAATCACTGGAGAATACCGGCTCGAAGCGCCACGCGAAGAAGTATGGGCGAGACTGTTCGATCCCGAGGTCCTGCGGCGGTGCATTCCCGGCTGCAAGGAGTTGACGCAGACCGGCGAAAACAGTTTCGACGCGAAGGTGCAGCTCAAGATCGGTCCGGTTTCGGCTACCTTCGCGGCGACAGTCGAGATCTGCGATATCGACGCTCCCGCCAGTTGCCGCCTGGTGGGCAAGGGAAATGGCGGCATCGCCGGTTTCGCAAAAGGCGAATGCACCGTGCAACTGGTGGAAGACAACGGCGCTACGGTCCTTACCTACAAGGCAGATACCGAGATCGGCGGCAAGATCGCCGCGCTCGGGAGCAGGTTGATGCAGGCGACGTCGAAGAAACTCGCCGACCAGTTCTTCCTGGCGTTTTCTACCCCCGAATAGCGTCTCTCCCTCCACCGGTTGCCGATCTCTGTCTCCGTCAGGAACCCCTGAACCTCCGTTGCTAGGAAATTATAAGGGCGAGTTATCCGTCCTTTTAGAGGCCCCGGACGGCCATTGGCCGCGGCCCGCCATCTCCGGCTGGACCATCCCGATAACGCCTCGGGTCGGGGATCGGCACTGCGGCCATGAGACCGCGGGTGTAATCGTCCCGCGGATTTTCGAACACCTGCCGGCGTGGGCCGATCTCGACGATGCGGCCCCCGCGCATGACGGCGACGTGGTGGGCCATTTTCTCGATGACGGCCATGTCATGGGAGATGAACAGATAGGCCAGCCCCATCTGTTCCTGCAGTTCCAGCATTAGATCCAGCACGCGGGCGCGGACGGAGACATCGAGGGCAGCAACGCTTTCGTCGGCGACGATCAGCTTCGGTTCGAGCGCAAGGGCACGGGCGATGCAGATGCGCTGGCGCTGGCCGCCGGAGAACTCATGCGGGTAACGCTCGGCTGCATCCGCTGTCAGGCCGACCCGTTTCAACAGGGCGGACACGCGATCCTTCCGCTCCGAGACGTTGCCGATGCCATGGATCACCAGCGGTTCGGCAATCGCGGCGCCAACGCTCATGCGCGGATCGAGCGAGGCGTACGGATCCTGGAAGATCATCTGCGCGGAGCGGCGGATGGGTTGCATGATCGAAGGTGAGGATTGAAACACCTCCCGGCCGGCGATCCTGACGCTGCCCTTGAACGGAATGAGACCTAGCACGGCCTTGCCGGTGGTCGACTTGCCCGACCCGCTCTCGCCTACCAGGCCCAATGTCTCGCCGGCCTTGAGGTCGAAGCTGACGTTCTTGACCGTCGGCTCGGGTGAAACACCACGGCCGAACCAGCCTCGCTGGCGGCCATAGGTGACGCTGAGTTCCGCGACCTCCAGGATCGGCAGGGGTGTTGCCGGTGGGCGGGGCGAATCTGTGACGCGCGGTGGTTCATCTGTGCCGGAAAAGGAGCCGAGGCGTGGCACCGCAGCGAGCAGTTTCCGGGTATAGGGCGCTGTCGGCTTTTCAAAAATGTCGACAACGTCCCCCTGCTCCACGGTTCGGCCATTCTGCATGATCACCACTCGGTCGGCCATTTCCGCCACCACGCCCATGTCGTGGGTGATCATCAGGATGGACGTGCCGAATTCCCGTCGCAGCTCGCGCATCAGTGTCAGGATCTGCGCCTGGACTGTGACGTCGAGTGCGGTGGTCGGCTCGTCGGCGATCAGCACCTTGGGACGGCAGGAAAGCGCCATGGCAATCATCACGCGCTGGCGCATGCCACCCGAAAGTTCGTGCGGATATTGCGTCAGCCGTCGTGCCGCTTCCGTCATATGAACCGCATCGAGCATCTGCCTTGCCACGACTTCCGCGCTTTCCGTCAGATCGTCACGGTGTTCGCGGATGGCTTCGGTCAATTGCTGACCGATGGTCATTACCGGATTGAGCGAGGTCATCGGCTCCTGGAAGATCATCGCAATGTCGCCGCCCCGGACGCGCCGCATGGCCCTTTCCGACAGACGCAGGAGGTTTGTATCGCCAAGCAGGATGTCTCCGGAGGCGACACGCAGCGACGCCTTGGGGAGCAGACGCATGATTGCCAGCGAAGTGACTGATTTACCTGACCCGGACTCGCCGGCGAGGCACAGCGTCTCGCCGGCGGCGAGATCGAAGTTCACGCCGTCGAGGATGCGTTTGAGGCCGGCCGGCGTGCGGGCATCGACCGAAAGATCGCGGACCGAAAGAACCGGAGCGGCGCTTGGATGAGTGGCTGTCACGAAAGGACGATCCTCGGAAAATAGAAGGAGACGACCCAGTTGGGAGCGTCGACGATTTCACTGATCCTCAGATCACCGCAGACCGAGCAGAGCATGTAGGCGTCGACCGGGTTCATACCGTGCTCGGCGCCGAGCAGGTCGACCATGCGCATTACTGCTTCACGAGCACCCGTCATCAGGTCGGGACCGATGCCGGTGGTCACTTCGTAGCCGGCGCCGTCGAGATGACGGGTGACGGGCTCGGTCGTGGTGAAGCGCGGCGTCTTGAGATTGGCACCCTTGACGAGATCGAGCGTCAGCTCGACGTTCATCTGGCTTTCGATGGCGGTACCGCAGACCTCGCCGTCCCCTTGGGCGGCATGCGTGTCGCCGACGGAGAACAGCGCACCCTCAACCTCGATGGGCAGGTACAGCGTCACGCCGGCGGTCAGATCACGGATGTCCATATTGCCGCCGACGCGGCGCGGCGGCACGACGGAGTGCAGGCCGGGTTCGGCGGGCGCGACGCCGATCGTGCCGGTGAAGGGTTTCAGCGGCACCTTGCCACTAGGACCGAAGGCGGAAGGCGCCATGGTTGCAGTGTCGTATTTCCAGACATGCAGCGCCGGGTCCTTGAACTGATCTGCAAGCAGGCCGAATCCAGGAATATTGGCGGTCCAGCCGTAGCCGCAGGGGTGGAACTTCCGAATGGTCACCTTCAGTGCATCGCCCGGCTGCGCTCCCTCCACGTAGACAGGGCCGGAAACCGGATTGATCTTGCCGAAATCGAGATTGGTGAGCGTGTCGAGGTTGGCGTCCGGGCCGATCTGCCCGCCGGAGGAATCCAGGCACTCGAACAGGATGGTTTCACCCGGCTTTGCCGTCAGCGCCGGCGAGAAGTCCCGGTTCCAGCCGAAATTGTGCTGCGCGCGGTGGATGGTGTGAGTACAGGCAATGCACATGAGATTCTCCATACTGTATGCGATGAACTACCCTCACCAGGCTGCTGCCACGCTCTCTCCGTGTCAGAGGGAGAAGGGAATGTGGCTGCTATTGCCGCTTGCGTCCCTTCCCCGCGAGCGGGGAAGGGAGAGTGAGGGGCATCAGAGCTTGGCTTTACTGCTTCACGAAGATCGCGTCGTAGTTAATGACGCGGGTGGGGTCGATGTAGATGTTGTCCGGACCGCCCATGCGCAGCGACTTGGCAACGACCCGGCGCTCGTTGATGACCGGAACCCACGGTGCGTCGGCCATGATGTCCGTGTAGATCTTGCTCCACAGGGCCTGACGTTCGGCAGTCTTCGCCGGATCGGAGATCGAGTCGGCTTCGACCGCGCGCTTGTCGAGATCCTCGTTGCAGTACCATGACCAATTCCAGCCCCCCTGTACCGCACCGGCGCAGCCTAGGATCGGGCCGTAGAAGTTGGAAGGATCCGGGAAGTCGGCGATCCAGGCCATGCCGCCCGACCAGATCATCGGCGCCTCGCCTTCGGTGCCGCCGGCGGCGATCACGTTGCCCTGTGCAAGAGCCCGGACCTCTGCCTTGATGCCAATCGCGGCGAGGTCCTGCTGGATCGCCTGGGCGATGCGCGGTTGCGGGTCGGTGTTGGTCGAGAACAGGATGGTTTCGAACCCGTACGGATAGCCGGCTTCGGCGAGCAGGGCCTTGGCCTTCTCGACGTCGTAGGCATAGCCGCTGAAGCTCTTGTCATGGCCCGGCATAAGCGGCGGGAGCGGCTGGGTGGCAGGCGTGGCGCGGCCGTTCAAGATGCGGGTGATGCGCTCCTTGTTGATAGCCATGTTGATCGCCTGGCGGACCTTCACGTCGTCGAGCGGCTTCACCTTGGCGTTCAGGGTAATGTAGCCGGTGTGGAGCTGTTCGCCGTCGACGATCATCTGCGCGCCGTCAGCAGAGTTCTTGATTTCGAGGAACTTTGCTGGTGGAATACCGTCGCCGGCGATGTCGACCTCGCCCTTCTGCAGACGGAGCAGGGCCACCAGAGGCTCCTGTCCGACTTCGATCGTGACTCTGTCGACATGCGGAACGCCCTCGACGAAATAGTCGGGGTTCTTTTCGAATTCCAGCTTCTGGCCGATGGTCCAGTCCTTGAGGATGAAGGGGCCCGAACCGACTGGCTTCTTGCCGAAATCGCCGCCGGCGGCTTCGACCGCCTCCTTCGGAACGATAGAAGCGAAGTTGATCGCCAGCACGTGAAGGAAGGTCGCGTCCGGACGGATGAGCTTGAAGATCACGGTGCCGTCGTCCGGAGTCTCGATGCCGGAAAGTGTCTCGGTGGAGCCGCCCATCAAGTCGTCGAAACCGACGATCGCGCCGAAGAAGCCGGCGCCGGGTCCCTGGGTTTTCGGATTGATGGCGCGCTCGATCGAATACTTCACGTCCGAGGCGATGACCTCGCGGCCGTTGGAGAATTTCACACCCTTGCGCAGCTTGAAGGTGTAGGTGAGGCCATCCGGAGCGACCTCAAAGCTTTCGGCGAGTGAGGGCACGATGTTGGCAGTACCGGGTTCGTAATCGACCAGGCGCGAGTAAAGGCTCTTGATCATTGACCAGTTGACCCAGTCGTAGCCAATCGCCGGATCGAGCGTGGTGATGTCATCCTTGTAAGTGACGACGATGTCTCCGCCCTGGCTGGGAGTGTCCTGAGCGTTGACCGATAGCGGCGTCAGCGCGAGCAGCGCCATCGTCGTGGAGTTGAGAAGCAGGCGTCTGAACATGCACAAGTCCCCTTTTGTCGGTAGGTTTCAGTTTGAACGGATGCGCGGGTCGATGACCGGCGCGACGAGGTCGGCGAAGAGATTGCCAGCGATGATGGCGAGCGCTGATGTGAGCGTGACGCCCATGATGATCGGAATATCGACCTGCTGGATCGCCTGCCAGGCAAGCTGTCCGATGCCGGGCCAGCCGTAGACGGCCTCGACCACGACGACACCGCCCATGAACTGGCCGATGTCGATGCCGATCATCGCGATGATAGGCAGGACGGCATTCGGCAGTACGTGGCGAAGGATGACCCGTGCGCCGGAAAGTCCCTTGGCTCGGGCGGTGCGGACATAATCCTGGTTGAGCACGTCGATCATGGCGGAGCGCACCATGCGGGCGTACCAGCCGGCACCGAGCAGGCCGAGGGTTACAGCGGGCAGAACCACGTGCGCGGCCGTACCGTAGCCGGACATCGGAAACCAGCCGAGCGTCGCAGCGAACACGTAGAGCAGCAGTAGGGCCACGACAAATTGAGGTGCGGAGACTCCGATGAAGGCCGACATCATGACGGTGCGGTCGATGACACCGCCACGATTGAGAGCGGCGATCGAGCCAAGCACAACGCCGAACAGCACTTCCAGGAGGATGCCGGCCGCCATCAGGGTAAGCGTGGCGGGGAGGCGGGCGGCGATGAGCGTGGCGACCTCGGTTTTCTGCGTGTAGGAACGCCCGAGGTCGCCCTGCACCAGTCCACCGACATAGTGGACGAACTGGACGGTAAGCGGCTGGTCGAGACCGAGTTCGTGACGGATATTTGCAACCGTTTGCGCGGTCGCACTGCGACCCGCGAGCATGCGCGCCGGATCGGCGGGCAGGGCGTAGAGCAGTACGAAGGTGACGGCGGCGACACCGAACAGGATGAGCACGGATTGAATGAGGCGTTTGACGAGAAGGGACAGCATCAGCCTCTGCCTCGCTGGGTGGGATCGAGAATGTCGCGCAACGCATCACCGACAAGATTGAAGGCCAGCGCGGTCAGCAGGATGACGGCGCCGGGAAGAAGACCAGCCACGGGGCTGCCTGGAAATAGCTCTGGCTCTCGAAGATGATGTTGCCCCAGGACGGATCCGGTGGCTGCACACCGATGCCCAGAAAGGAAAGCGTGGCTTCAAGCAGCACGGTGGTGGCGATGCCGAGCGTACCCCAGACGATCGCCGTCGGGACCAGATGCGGCAGGATATGAAGGAACAGGATGCGGCCGTGACCGGCGCCGAGCGAACGTTCTGCTAGGATGAAGTCGCGCTCCACCAGCCCGCGCGTTTCGGTGTAGACGATGCGTGCCACCTGTACCCAGTTCACCAGTGCGATCACCATCGCGACGATCCAGAGGCTGGGCTTCAGCAGTGCCGCCAGAACGATGGCGAGCAGCAGAGCCGGAAAGGCCATCATCAGATCGGTGAAGCGCATCATCAGGTTGCCGGCCCAGCCGCGCAGATAACCGGCGGTGATGCCGACGAAGAGACCGATCGTGACCGCGATGCCGTTGGCGACGAGGCCGATGATCAGCGAGGTGCGGGCGCCGAACAGCATCCTGGAAAGGAGATCACGGCCTAGCGTGTCCGTACCGAGCGCAAACTGCCCGCCGGGCGGCATGGGGGCGCCTTCCAGAGTGAGCCCGTCGAACATCTGCTCGTCGGGATCAAACGGCGCGAACAACGGCGCTCCGAGAGCCGCGACGAGGACGAGGAGGATCACTGCGAGGCCGAACAGAGCCGCGGGTTGGCGGCAGATTTCCTTGAGCACGCGCATCAACCGACCTCCCGTAGACCTTCGGAGCCACCGATGAAGAGGGCGGCGAGTTGCTCGATCAGCATGCGGCGCTGCATGGCGCAGTCCCGGAGGATTGCGTAGGCCTGCTCGTCATCCAGCTGCCGCTCCGCCTTTAGCCGGTTGATCGCAGCGAAGACGATTGGACGAAGCCTCAAACGTTCTTCCAGTTTCGCAATCCGGCCTTCCTCCTCGAGCCGCCGTTCGTGTGCGGAAACGGCGAGCACGAGCGCAGGATAGACGGTGGAGGCGGCGACAGGTTTCGGGATGATGGAGCCTGCACCGCAGCCGATCGCCCAAGCGATCCGACCCGGCGCTTCCGAGCCGAGCAGGGCCGCCACCGGACGGGCCGGGCGACGCTCGGGCCAGGGGAGGAGTTCGTCCCAGCCGCGGTCGGCATCAACGATTATCAGTTCCGGCAGATCGTTAGCCGGCAAAGGAAGCCATTGCAGCAATGAGGCGATGCCGAGGAGGGAGAGCTGGCGCCGCAGCTTTTCGGTATTGCCGTCTTCTTCCGCAAGGATCACGGCACGCCAGCCGGTGAAATTCGGTGTCTTCGAGATCATGGTACGACCCTCAGCCAGGGTTCGCGCCGGGCGCTGGTGCCGGTGAGATAGGGATCTGCGGCGAGCGGCGGCCGCGAGGCGATGACGTCGAAGCCGCGCTCGGCGTTGATGCGACCCAGCAGGAAAGGAAGGGCGGCGTGATTGGTGGCAGGATCGATCGCCATGTCGCCGAACAGACCCGGCCAGGTTCGGGACAGCACGTCACCGCGGACGCTGGAGGGATCATCGGTGCCGGACCCTTCGATCGCAGCGATGCATATGCTGACGGCGGTATAGGCGCTGGCAAATATGCTCGAAACCCGGCCGAGCTCCGGCTTGAATTCGCCGAGGCGGGCCTTGAAGGCGCGGTTTTCGAGGCTGTCGAGTGTATCGAAATAGGACGCGGCGCAGAGCTGGCCGATCGCCGCGCCGTCCGCCACCTCATCGAGCTCGCATTCCTGCAGGTCGCAGCTCGCGACTGGGCAGTTTTCCGGAAGGAACGCCGGGTCGCGCTGCCCAAGCGCGTGCATGGCTTCAAGGAAAGCGTAGCTCGATGGGCCAATCAGGTTGTTGAGCACGAAGCTCGGCCGCTTCTCGGCGATGTCGGCGATGATCCGCTCGACGGCGGTTTCCTCGAGCGGAAGGTAACGCTCACCGAGTACCGTGCCGCCGGCATTGGCGATCAGCTCGCGGGCGAGCCGGTTCATCTCCCATCCCCAGACGTAGTTGGCGCCGACCAGGTAGGGACGCGCGCCGTAGCGCGGGATCAGATGCTCGAACAGCGGGATCAGGTGCTGGTTCGGGCATCCGCCGATATAGATGACGTTCTCGTTGGCCTCGAAACCCTCGTAAGGGCACATATACCAGAGCAGGCCGTCATGCTTCTCGACGAGCGGCAGGACTTCCTTGCGGGCTGCCGAGGTGATCGTGCCGACGATGTGTCGGCAGCCGCTGTCGCGGATCAGGCTCCGCGCGCCTTCCACATAGGCTGACAGATCGGCGTGGGGGTCGAAGAACACCGGCTGGACGCGTGTGCGGCCCGCCGTGGCGTATTCGTGGAAGGCGAATTCCGCCCCGTTTCGCGCATCCCTGCCCATCGCGCCGTAAGGCCCGGTGGTCGAATAGAGGATGCCGATTTTTACAGTGTCCTGCATGGAATGGTCCAAACGCAAAAAATCCCACAACGCGGGTCCCGGTGATCGGGGCGTTGTGGGGCTCTGTTGCCCGGTGACGGACGTCGTCGATGTGAGATGACCGAGCTTGTTGCTCAGATCGTGTGCATGATTAAAATATGGTCAGAAGACTTTTGTCAAGCGTGTCATCGTCATCACGCTGAACTTTCACAGCGCGCCATAATCACCCTTTATCCTACGCCAGCTTCCATTCCAACGAATTTTGGATGAGCCGGATCGCGCTCGGTCTTCCGGCGTAGACCGAGTGAGATTGCGCAGGTTAGGGGTTCAGTGGGAAAACCTTTGCGCGCCGGAGTGTTACGTAGCCGGTTTCGCCCGCTTCGATCTGCCGTTCAGGCTCAACGTCGAACTCCAGCGGTTCGCCGCTGTCTGCTTGCGCCATCACCCGTCGCTCGCCGGGCCGGTCGAGGATACGGGTCACACTTGCCCGAACACCGGGGCCGCTGCTCGACCAGTCGAGATCGCGCGGTCGGGCAAATATTTCCACCGGTCCGTCCGGCACGCCGGCGGCCTCGATCACCGCGCCGTCTGCCTGGACCTGTCCGCCCTTTGCCTTGCCGACCAGCCGATTGGCGTCACCGAGGAATTTTAACACGAACGGGTCATGGGGATCACGACACACCTCCTGCGGCGTACCCTGCTGCACGATCTTGCCTTCTCGGAGGATAACGACGCGGTCGGCGAGATCGAGCGCCTCCTCCTGATCATGGGTCACGAAAATCGTCGTGATACCGAGTTCCTGGTGGATTTCCCGCAGCCAGCGGCGCAGTTCATGCCGAACATTGGCGTCCAGCGCCCCGAACGGCTCATCGAGCAGCAGCACCTTCGGGTCGACCGCCAGCGCGCGGGCGAGCGCCACGCGCTGTCTCTGTCCGCCGGAAATCTGCCCTGGGAAGCGGTCGCCCAGACCTTCTAGCTTCACCAGCCGTAACAGTTCCGCGACCCGCCGGGCGATCTCGGCCTTGTCACGCTTCACCTTGGAGACGGTCATGCCGAAGCCGATATTCTCGGCGACCGTCATGTGCGGAAACAGCGCATAGTGCTGGAAGACGAAGCCGACGCCGCGGTCGCGCACCGGGATGTCGGTCGCGTCCTGGTCGCCGAAATAGATGTGTCCGCCGTCCGCATATTCGAGCCCGGCGACCATACGCAGGATTGTCGTCTTGCCTGACCCCGACGGGCCGAGCAGCGCGACGAGTTCGCCGCTTTCGATCTCCAGCGAGACGCCGTGGACGGCCCGGAAGGTTTCGAAGGTCTTGATGACGTTGTCGAGGCGGATCTTCATACGGATGTCCCGGTGGAAGTGGCTGACTGTGTAGCGAGACGCGAGCGCCGGCCGGCGCCCTGGCGTTCCAGCGCCACCTTGGCGATGATGGTGAACACGGCGAGCAGCGCGAGGATCGAGGCCGAGGCGAAGGCCCCGGCGGCCTGGTAGTCGTGGTAGAGCAACTCGATATGCAACGGTAGCGTGTTGGTCTGTCCGCGGATGTTGCCGGAAACGACGGAGACCGCACCGAATTCTCCCATCACGCGCGCATTGCAGAGCACCACTCCGTAGAGCAGCGCCCATTTGACGTTCGGCAACGTAACGGAAAAGAACGTCCGCCAGCCCGAGGCGCCGAGCGAGGTTGCGGCTTCCTCGAGATCGCGGCCTTGTGCCTGCATCAGAGGGATGAGTTCGCGGGCGACAAAGGGTGCGGTGACGAACATCGAGGCGAGCACGATCCCCGGCAGCGCAAACAGGATCTTGATCTCGTAGGCCTCGAGGAGGGGGCCAAAATAGCCCTGCAGGCCGTAGACGAACAGATAGGCGACGCCTGCCACGATCGGCGAGACCGAGAAGGGGATTTCGATAATCACGAGCAGCAGGCGCTTGCCCCGGAAATCGAACTTGGTGATCGCCCAGGCGGCGGCGACGCCGAATGCGGTGTTGATCGGCACTGCGATCAGAGCCGTCACCACGGTCATCATGATCGCGTGCCGCGTATCGGGATGGTTGAGCGTGGCGAGATAGACCTGCCAGCCCTGCTTGAACGCTTCCACTCCGATGATCACCAGCGGTGCCAGGATCAGCAGCGCGCCGAGAAGGAGGACGACGCCGATCAGCATCCTGCGGAAGACGGGCCCGTCGCCGACGCGGGGCGGCTTTTTCCGGGAAGAGATAATGCTCATCTCTCAGCCCCTCCCCGTGTAGCGCAGAGCGCGTGCCTGCAGGGCGTTCGTGACGGCCAGCATGACGAACGCGGTCAACAGGAGAACGGAAGCGATCGCCGCCGCGGCCTGATAGTCGTATTCCTCCAGCCGGATAAAGACCAGAAGCGCGGTGATCTCCGTCGACATCGGCTGGTTGCCGGCGATGAAGATGATGGCGCCGAACTCTCCGAGTGAGCGGGCGAAGGAGAGTGACGTCCCTGCTAGCAGTGCCGGCGCAAGCAACGGCAGGATGACCTTGCGGAAGATCGACCAGTCCGAGCCGCCGAGGGACTGCGCCGCTTCTTCAAGCGCCGGGTCGAGATCTTCCAGCACGGGCTGCACGGTACGGACGATAAAAGGAAGGCTGGTGAAGCACATCGCCACCATGATGCCAAGCGGCGTGTAGGCTACCTTGACGCCGAGTTGCGACAGGACGGATCCAAACACGCCGTTCGTCGAGAACAGCGCGGTGAGAGAAATGCCGGCGACGGCGGTGGGCAGGGCGAAGGGAAGATCGACCATGGCATCGACGATCCTCCGGCCGGGAAAGCGGTAGCGTGTGAGAACCCAGGCGAGCGCCAGTCCGAAGAACAGGTTGAAGATCGTCGCCGCCAGCGCCGAGAGCGCGGTGACGCGGTAGCTGGCGAGAGCACGCGGAGAGGAAACGATCGACCAGTAGTCCACTGGTCCAAGGCTGCCCGCCTTGATGATCAGGGCGGCGAGCGGCAGCACCACGATCGGGCCGACGTAGAAGAGAGTAATGCCCAGCGACAGGTGCAATCCGGGAAGGACGTTGCGTCTCACATCAGGCTTCCTGTTGATCAAGCCAAAACCCGGCGGATGCGATCCACCGGGTTTGTACGGCATTCTTTTCTGACTATCGGGTTAGCGGTCGCCGTAAAGCTTGTCGAGGGTGCCGCCCGAGGCAAAGTGAACTTTTTGGATCTCGCTCCAGCCACCGAACACCTCATCGACATTGACCAGGCGGATGGCCGGGAACTGATCCTTGAACTCGACCGCCACCTTTTCATTGTAGGGGCGGTGGCCAAATTCTGCTGCGATCCGCTGACCTTCTTCCGTGTAGAGGAAGTCGAGATAGCTCTTGGCGAGATCGCGCGAACCGCGCTTATCGACCACCTTATCGACGATCGCGACCGGGAACTCGGCGAGCAGACTGACCGACGGAATGACGCTTTCGACCTTGTCGGTGCCGTACTGCTTGGCGATGCTGCGGGTCTCTGCCTCAAAGGTGATCAGCACATCGCCGGTCTCGCGCTCAACGAACGTGGTGGTCGCGGCGCGGCCCCCAGTGTCGAACACCGGAACGTTGTCAAAGATCTTGGTGATGAAGGCTTCGATCTTGGCTTCGTCGCCATTATAGGCTTCCTTCGCCCAGGCGGTTGCAGCGAGATAGGTGTAGCGGGCGTTGCCGGAGGTTTTCGGGTTCGGGAAGACCGCGTGCACGTCGTCGCGGGCGAGGTCGCCCCAATCCTTGATGTTCTTCGGATTGCCGGCGCGCACCAGGAAGGATGGGAAGGAATAGAAGGGCGACGCGTTGTTGGGGAAATCCTTCTGCCAGTCCGCCGAAACGAAGCCCTGCTTCACCAGGAAATCGATGTCGGTCACCTGATTGAAGGTGACGACGTCCGCCTCGAGCCCCTCGGCGATCGCGCGGGCCTGCTTCGATGTACCGGCATGCGACTGGTCGACGGTAACGCCCGAATGCGTCTTGGTGAAGGCTTCGTTTTCCGCAGCGAAGAGCTCGCGGGCGACGTCGTAGGAAGCATTGAGGAGCTTGTTAGGCTCCTGTGCGAAGGCCGACGTACCAAGAAGTGCGGCTAGAGCGGTGCCGATGATCAAAAGGCGGTTCATGAATATCTCCGTCAACTGCGATTGACGGGAAACTATCGGTCATCGTCCGGGCGGGCGAGGAAACCACGACTGGTAAGAACCGGCGGAAAGGAATTTTTCACTCAATCGACAGCGGTTCGGCGAGGCTCATTCCTCTTGGTGCCGATGAACGCATCTGAAGGTCGGCGATTTGATGCCTTCATCAAAGGTGGGATCGGATGTAGTCCACGGATGCCGAAAGCGCCGCCTTGAGGTCCGCTAGCTGGTGAACCTCGGGAGCAAAGGGTTCGAACGATAGCGGCGCCTTGCATCCGGCACCCCTTAGCGCCCTGATCTGTCCCAGGTTGTCGAGGCGATCGCTTCCATCCACCAGAACCCTGTGCGGATCGCGCATGTCGGAGGAAGCAAGATCGCCCTGAACCACGCCGGAGATATGAATGAGCCCCGTATGTTCGGGAAAGAGTTCCTCCTCGCCCGCGATGTGGTGATGGAACGTGTCGTGCACCAGTTTGAATGTGCCGAAGCCGTCGACCGCATCGATGGCGTCCAGCGCTTCGCGCTTGGAGCGAAGCGAGCAGAAGTCGAAACCGAGCGGTTCGACCAGGCCGATCAGGCCGGCATTGGCGAGGAGTGGTTTGAGGTTGGCGAGCGCCTCGCGCAGTCGTTGCTGGCGGGATCCGTCCTCCTGGCCGGTACCATCGTTCAACGGGACGAGCACCAGACCTTTGACGCCAGCCGACGCTGCGTAGCTGATTAGGGACTGCGCCTTGTTTTCAAGGGCCGCATCCCAACAGTTGAATGGATAGAGCGCATTGATCGACAGGAGGGTCACGCCATGGGTTGCGGCAAGTTCCCGCACGGCTAAGGGCTCGGTGCCGTCCGCAATCGCGTTGTCAGCTAGGTCGTTGCGGATTTCCACCGCGTCTATGCCGAGCGAACGGGCGAGACCAAAGAATCTGTCCAGGCCCGCTGTCGGCACCACCATGTGGTTCAGCGCGAACGTGATCTTTTCCATGGCAGACGCTCCTCCTGTTCTGCTTGCGTTTTCGTGCGCCCAGCGCGTCGAGAGACGTTGACGCCCTCCTTAAAAAATGGAATAAATTATCCGTGTTCGAGATGCAACGATCCTTTTATTCCGTTTTTGACGTCAGTCAGCAGATCGAATGCAGGGCTGGAGAGGAACCGGCCTCCGGTCGTTGAGGTGACGCCGGGCACCAAATTGAGGAGGAGAAACACATGAAGAAATTCATCGCTGGCGCAGCCTTGTCCTTGCTGATGAGCACCGCCGCCCACGCTGAGACTATCGGCGTTTCCATGGCACTGTTCGACGACAACTTCCTGACCGTTCTGCGCAACGGCATGCAGGATTATGCCAAGACGCTGGACGGTGTGACGCTGCAGATCGAGGATGCACAAAACGACGTCGCCAAGCAGCAGAGCCAGATCCAGAACTTCATCGCCGCGGGTGTTGATGCGATCATCGTCAATCCGGTCGACACCGATGCGACGGTCGCCATGTCCAAGATCGCGGCTGATGCCGGCATTCCGCTCGTCTATGTCAACCGAGAGCCGGTCAACGTAAACGAACTGCCGGACAAGCAGTCCTTCGTTGCGTCCGAAGAAATCGTTGCCGGCACGCTTGAAACCAAGGAAGTATGCCGTTTGCTGGGCGGTAATGGCAAGGCCGTCGTCATGATGGGCGAGCTGTCCAACCAGGGTGCCCGCATGCGTACCCAAGCCGTTCACGAGGTCGTCGCGACTGACGAGTGCAAGGGAATCGAGATCGTCGAGGAGCAGACCGCGAACTGGCAGCGCACCCAGGGCGCCGATCTCGTCACCAACTGGCTGTCGAGCGGCATCGAGTTCAATGCCGTTATCGCCAACAACGACGAGATGGCAATCGGCGCGATCCAGGCTCTGAAGGCCGCGGGCAAGGACATGAAGGACTATGTAGTCGCTGGCGTCGATGCCACGCAGGATGCGCTCGCGGCGATGGCTGCGGGTGATCTCGACGTAACCGTGTTCCAGAACGCCGCCGGTCAGGGCAAGGGGTCTGTCGACGCCGCGCTGAAGATCGTCCGTGGTGAGCAGGTCGACAAGAAGGTCTATATCCCCTTCGAGCTCGTTACGCCCGAGAACCTCAAGGACTACGTCGCCAAGAACTGATCTCGCGAAGAACGGAGCGAATGCGGGGTGACCCGCATTCGCGTTCTATCCTTATCCAGGGAGATAGCCATGGTCAGTCCCGCCACGATGGCAGCGGTCCGCAAGAGCGGCGCCGTACCCAACTCGGAGTATCTGTTGACGGCCGAAGGGATACGCAAGGAATTTCCCGGTGTGCTGGCCTTGGACGATGTGTCGTTCCGTCTGAAGCGCGGCAGCGTGCACGCCCTGATGGGGGAAAACGGCGCGGGCAAGTCGACGCTCATGAAGATCCTTGCCGGCATCTACCAACCCGACAAGGGACGCGTCCAACTCAAGGGCCACGATATCCGACTCAATTCGCCGCTCGACGCGCTTGAAAACGGAATTGCCATGATCCATCAGGAACTCAACCTGATGGCCTATATGACGGTGGCGGAGAACATCTGGATCCGCCGCGAGCCGCTGAACCGCTTCGGCTTGGTCGACCACGCCGAAATGCGCCGGCGCACGGAGGCATTGTTCGATCGGCTCAATATCGCGATCGACCCTGAAATCCAGGTGAAGGAACTTTCCGTCGCCAACCGGCAGATGGTGGAGATCGCCAAGGCTGTCTCCTATGAATCGGACGTTCTCATCATGGACGAGCCGACATCAGCGCTGACCGAGCGCGAGGTCGACCACCTTTTCCGTATCATCCGCGATCTTCGCGCCGAGGGAATCGGCATCGTCTACATCACCCACAAGATGAACGAGCTCTTCGAGATCGCCGACGAGTTCTCGGTCTTCCGCGATGGCCGCTATATCGGGACGCACGCGTCGACCGACGTCACCCGCGATGACATCATTCGTATGATGGTCGGCCGCGAGATCACGCAGATGTTTCCGAAGGAGGAAGTGCCGCTCGGCGAGGTTCTGCTGTCTGTCCGCAACCTCTCCCTCGATGGCGTCTTCCGCGACGTGTCCTTTGACGTCCGTGCCGGAGAAATTCTCGGCGTAGCCGGCCTGGTCGGATCGGGACGCTCAAACGTGGCCGAAACGCTGTTCGGCGTGACGCCCGCCTCGTCCGGCACGATCGAGATCGACGGGAAACCGGTGCGGATCGACAGCCCGACGACGGCGATCCGCAATCGCATGGCTTTCCTAACCGAGGATCGGAAGGATACCGGCTGCCTGCTGATCCTCGACGTGCTCGAGAACATGCAGCTTGCTGTTCTGCAGGACAGGTTTGTCCGCAACGGTTTCGTCGAGGAAAACAGGCTCGCCGTCGAGTGTGAAGAGATGTGCCGCAAGCTGCGGGTGAAAACGCCGAGCCTTGGCGAACGCGTCGAAAACCTGTCCGGAGGCAACCAGCAGAAGGTCCTGATCGGCCGATGGATGCTGACCAATCCAAAGATCCTGATCCTCGATGAACCGACCAGGGGCATCGACGTCGGCGCCAAGGCCGAAATTCATAGATTGGTGACGGAAATGGCCCGGAACGGAGTAGCGGTTATCATGATATCTTCGGAAATGCCCGAAGTGCTCGGCATGAGCGATCGCATCATGGTCATGCATGAAGGCCGGGTTACAGGCTTTCTCGATCGCGCCGAGGCGACACAGGTCAAGGTCATGGACCTGGCGTCCAGATGATGCCGTCCAAAAAGACCGCAGGGGAGGAAAGGATGAACCAACAAACCGCCATGAAGCCCGACGTCGATCTCAAGACCGGCCGGCCTAGGCAGCGCCGCATGCCCCCCGAGGCGAACATCTTCCTCGTATTGATCGGCATCGCCCTGGTGTTCGAAATCCTCGGCTGGGTGTTCATCGGCCAGAGCTTCCTGATGAACAAGCAGCGGCTGACGATCATGATCCTGCAGGTGTCGGTGATCGGCATCATCTCGGTCGGCGTCACGCAGGTGATCATCACCGGGGGCATCGATCTGTCATCCGGTTCCGTGGTCGGTATGACGGCGATGATCAGCGCCAGTTTCGCCCAGGCATCCACCTGGCCACGCGCGCTTTATCCAGGCCTGACGGACCTGCCGTTCTTCATCCCGATCGGCGTCGGCATCCTGATAGGCCTGCTTGCCGGCTTCATCAACGGCCAACTGATCGCGCGGACGAAGATACCACCGTTCATCGCCACGCTCGGCATGATGGTGACCGCCCGCGGCATTTCGAAATGGTATACCAAGGGACAGCCGGTTTCCGGCCTCACCGAGCAGTTCACCTTCATCGGCACCGGCATCTGGCCCGTTGTGGTCTTCCTTGTTGTTGCCCTGATCTTTCACATCGCGCTGCGCTATACGCGCTACGGCAAATTCACTTATGCGATCGGCGCCAATGTCCAGGCCGCTCGGGTATCGGGCATCAATATCGAGAACCACCTGGTCAAGGTCTATGCCATCGCCGGCATGTTGGCCGGTCTGGCGGGTGTCGTCACCGCCGCCCGCGCCCAGACGGCCCAGGCTGGCATGGGCGTCATGTACGAGCTGGACGCGATCGCTGCGGCCGTCATCGGCGGCACCTCGCTTGCCGGCGGGGCGGGACGGATCACCGGGACGGTAATCGGCACCGTCATCCTCGGCGTGATGACGTCCGGCTTCACCTTCCTGCGAGTGGATGCCTATTATCAGGAAATCATCAAGGGCATGATCATCGTCGCGGCGGTGGTGGCCGACGTCTATCGCCAGAAGAAACGCGCGAAGAAATAGGGTCGGAGAACTCCTCCTCCGATCGAGCGGCGCCATTCGGCGCCGCTTTTTGTCGGAATAAATTGCCTCTTCAGTGTGGGACGTCTATCCAGCGTCGCTCGGCATGGGACCTTGCCATGGCATGAACGGCGCGCTCGATCCGCAGGCCGTCCTCGAAACTGATGACATGCGCATCGCTGCCGTCGATCGCGGCCATCAGCTCGCGGCATTCAATGACCTTTAAGTCGTTGAAACCGAGGCCATGACCGGGCGCAGGAATAAAGCGGTCATAAGGCCGGTGATGCGGCGCGGCGAGAACGGTGCGGAAACCCTGCTCCTCCGGTCGGCCCGAGGCCTGATAGATCTGGAATTCGTTCATGCGTTCCTGATCGTAGAGGATAGAGCCTTCCGAGCCGAAGATCTGAAGCGCGAGACGGCCCTTGCGGCCCCATGCCGAGCGGTCGGCCATCAGCACGGCGGAAATGCCGTCTTCGAGGCGCATCAGCACGCTGGCGATATCATGGTTCTCGACCTCGCGGTTTCCACCGTCTTTCAAGGGTCGGGTCGGGTAGGGCTTCACCATGTCGGTCACGACGGTTTCGACATGGCCGAACAGGGCGAATAGCAACGACAGGGGATGAACGGCGAAATCGTCGAGTGCGCCATAGCCTGAAGCCAGTTCGCTCTTCCAGTAGAAGGGGGTGGCGGGGTCGGCCATGAAATCCTCGTCCATCTCGACGCGGACATGGTTGACCTTGCCGATCGCGCCTTCGTCGATCAGGCGTCGCATGTGCCGGATCATCGGATTCTGGATGTAGTTGTAACCCATCACGGCGGTGCGCCCGGCGATCTTCGCCGCGTCGCGCATGCTGACAGCATCCTCGAGCTTCGGCGCCATCGGCTTTTCGCACCAGACATGCTTTCCCGCCTCTAGTGCCGAAATCGCCATCTCTGGATGGAAGGCGTTGGGCGTGGTGATTGAAATCACGTCGATCTCCGGATTTGTGAGCAGGTCGCGCCATTCTCCGGTGGACGTCCCGAATCCGAATTCGGCTGCTTTTTTGCCGGCGAGTTCGGCATTGACCTCGGCCAGCGCGACGAAGCGCGGGCGGGGCACATCGCCGAATACGCTCGCAACGCTGTTCCATGCCAGCGCATGGCATTTGCCCATGTAGCCGGTGCCGATCAGGCCAATGCCCAGGCTCTTCATGACGTCCTCCCAGAAACAACAGTGCGGTGATGTTGTAGAGCGCGGCGGTCAGGGATTGTCGCGCTTGAAGATCCAGTTGTGATCGGGATGGTTCTGGAAACGCCATTTGCGCAAAGGGCCGGCCATGACGTTGAGATAGTACATGTCGTAGCCGTAGGGCGCGCCGCAGGGATGATGCCCCTTCGGTACGAGAACCACGTCGCCGTCGGAAACCGCCATGGTTTCGTCAAGCGATCCGTCCTCGGTGAAGACGCGCTGGAAGCCGAAGCCCTGCGCGGGATCCAGGCGATGGTAGTAGGTTTCCTCAAGATAGGTCATCTCCGGGTACCTGTCCTCGTCGTGCCGGTGCGGCGGATAGGATGACCAGTTGCCCGACGGCGTGAACACCTCCGTGACCAGAAGGCTGTCCGCTACATCGCGATCCTCCATCGCGATCGGATAGATGTACCGGGTATTGGCGCCCTTGCCGCGCTCGGTGAGTGTTATACCGGCGGGCCCGATCTGCTGCGCCTCGCGGCCCGGCATGGCTGGCGCCGTGCAGACGGCGAGCACGCAGTCCGTGGTCGCCACGGCCGACCAGACAGCGCCGGCGGGAATGTAGACACAGTGCGGCGGCGTGCGCTCGAATACCTTCATACGGTCTCCGAGCTCACCGAATTCCCTGCCGCCGCCGGATATCGTCGCCTTGCCTTCGACAAGGACCAGGATGACTTCGGTATCCTCGGTCTGCTCAGCAGCCGTCTCGCCGGGGGCCAGATGGTAGAGGCCGAAACCGACATAACCCCAGCCGGCGTCGGCGGGCGTGATGTCATGGACTTTCCCGGTCTTTCCCCTTGGGCGACGCAGCAGATCGGTCATTCCTAGTCTCCCTTGTCCTCCTCCGTGGACTTGCTGTCGGCAGGAGGTATGTCTGCGACCCTTCGGTCGTACATGATCAACAGTTCATAGGCCGCGTAGCCGGCGGCCGCGAAAAAGATGAGCGCCCAGCCGAGGGCATTGTTGGCGAGTTCCACGACACCCCAGCCGGCCGGCAGAACGACGGTCAGGACGCGGCGCCAGAGAGGCTTGAAGAACGGATGCTTCGGATCGAGAATCTGCACGGTCACTCCTGAACGCTATGGGTGTCGGTCCTGAAGTATTCCGCAAAGCTCTCGCGAGTCAAAAGCCGTCCGGCGTGCCTGGTCTCCACCGGTGTCAGATCAATCCCGACTCGCTCGCCATAGCCTTCAGCGATTTCAGTCCGAGTGTCTGGTATTCAAACGGATTGCGTACCTCCGGATCCTGCTCCGCCTCGATCACGATCCAGCCCTGATAACCATGTTCCGCCGCGATCTTCAGGACCGGCGGGAAATCGACGCCGCCCTCGCTGTCACCCGGAACGGTGAACACGCCGCGGCGGACGCCTTCCAGGAAGGAGAGCTTTTCCTCGCGCACCTGCCTGGCGATTGCCGGCCGGACATTCTTGGCATGGATATGGCCCACCCGGTTCATGTACTTCTTCGCCACCGCTTCCGGATTTCCACCGCCAAACAGGCAATGGCCGGTGTCGAGCAGCAGCTTGGTGCGCGGTCCGGTATTGGCCATGAGCTTGTCGATTTCTTCCTCGCTTTCGACAACCGTTCCCATGTGGTGGTGGTAAACGAGCGTAATGCCTTGGCCTGCAGCATATTCGGCGAGTGTCTCGACGCCGGCTCCGAACACTTTCCAGTCGGCTTCGACGAGTTTCGGTCGCTCGGCCAGCGGCACATCGTCATTGCCGTGGATCGCATTCGAGGTCTCGCAGACGATGATCACTTTCGAGCCCATCGCCTTCAACAGGTCGAGCGCTGGCTGCATCGCGGCCTTCTCCGCCTCGACCGATTGGGTGAGCAGGTTGAGCGAATGCCAGCCGGACACATAGCGCAGGCCGCGCGGTTCGAGGGCCGCCTTGAGGCCCGCCGGATCCTGCGGGAACTTGTGGCCCTTCTCGATGCCGTCGAAACCGATCCTGGCAGCCTCGTCCAGGCACTGGTCGAGGCTGATATGGGCGCCGAGCGTGCGGTCGTCGTCGTTGGACCAGGCGATCGGATTGGTTCCGAAGAGGATCATGTCAGGTTCTTTCCTTGAGTGCGGCTTCATAAGCCGCGCGAGCGGCATTGACTTCCTTGCGGGCAGAGACTTCCGGCACCGCGACATCCCACCAGTGGCCGCCGGCGTCGGGCGTCGGATAGGGGTCCGTATCGATCACGATCACCGTCGCGTTCTTGGCGTCGCGGGCGGATTCGAGTGCTGCTTCCAGCTCGGAGATCGAGCCGACCTTGCGCGCGTCCGCTCCCATGGAGGCGGCATGGGCGGCAAAGTCGATGGCAATCGGGTTAGTCTGGTTGGTGTGGGCGTAGAGATTGTTAAATTCGGCGCCGCCGGTGCTCATCTGCAGCCGGTTGATGCAGCCGTAGCCGCGATTGTCGGTCACTACGACGGTGATCTTCATACCCATCGCGACGGCGGTCGCCAGCTCCGAGTTCATCATCATGTAGGAGCCGTCGCCGACCATCACGATGACGTCGCGATCCGGCTCCGCCATCTTGATGCCGAGCCCGCCGGCGATTTCGTAGCCCATACAGGAGAAGCCGTATTCCATGTGATAGGAGAGCGGCAGCTTGGCCTTCCAGAGCTGATGCAGCTCGCCCGGCATGGTTCCGGCCGCGCACATGACAACCGTGTTGTCGCGTGAGGCACGCTGCACGGCGCCGATCACCTGCATGTCGGTCGGCAACGCATTGCCGTCCTTCGGCGCAGTCGTCACCGCATCGGCCTTCGCGAACCAGTCGTCCTTGAGTGAGTCATCCGGCGCACTGTAACGATGATCGCCGAGCGCGGCGGAGAGCTTCTCCAGACCGATCTTGGCATCCGCCGTCAGGGGGATCGCGTCATGCTTGGCGCTGTCGTAGGGTTGGACATTGAGAGCCAGGATCCTGCGGTTCGGATTCTTGAACAGCGCCCAAGAACCTGTGGTGAAATCCTGGAAGCGCGTGCCGACACCGATCACCAGGTCGGCCTTCTCGGCGATCGCATTTGCGCTGCCCGCGCCCGTGACGCCAACCGGACCGAAGTTCAGGCCGTGATCCCACGGTAGTGCGGACTTCCCTGCCTGGGTTTCAACGACAGGGATCCGATGCTTTTCGGCAAAGGCCTCAAGTGTTCCGGTCGCGCCGGAGAAATGCACGCCGCCTCCGGCGACGATGATCGGGTGTTTCGCGGACTTCAGGGCGGCTACCGCAGCTTCAAATTCGATGGCATCGGGCTCGGGTCGGCGGAAGCGCCATACCTTCCTGGCAAAGAAACTCTCGGGATAGTCATAGGCTTCTGCCTGCACGTCCTGGCAGAAGGCGAGCGTCACGGGGCCGCAGTCGGCCGGGTCGGTCATCGTGCGCATGGCTCTCGGAAGCGCGGTCAGCAGTTGTTCAGGACGCATAATACGGTCGAAATAGCGGCTGACCGGCTTGAAGCAGTCGTTGGCAGACATCGTACCGTCGCCAAAATCCTCAATCTGCTGCAGCACCGGGTCGGGGCCGCGATTGGCGAAGACGTCGCCCGGGATGAAGAGCACGGGCAGACGGTTCACATGCGCGAGTGCGGCCGCCGTCACCATGTTCAGCGCGCCGGGACCGATTGACGACGTAACCGCCATGGCGCGGCGACGGCGCAACTGCTTGGAATAGGCGATTGCCGCATGGGCCATCGACTGTTCGTTCTGCCCGCGATAGGTCGGCAATACGTCGCGCACGCCATAAAGGGCCTCGCCCATCCCCGCGACATTGCCGTGCCCGAAGATCGCCCAGACGCCGGCGATGTAGCTCTCGCCATCCTCGTTGAACTGATTGGCGAGGTAGCGCACCAGCGCCTGCGCGGCTGTCAGCCGTACGGTTTTCATCTCTTTCCTCCCTTGGCCGCGCGCGCCCTGTCCCAGATATCGCAGAGACTGCGATAGCGGCTCACCATGTCCTCGACCGCCTGTGCATCGCTGATCGTACCCGCGAACCATTTCCGTGCGGCCTCTCCAAAGATTGTCCGGCCGACGGCGAAACCTTTCACCAGATCGAAGCGGGCGGCGAGCGACAGGCTTTCCTCCAGTTCGTTCTGCGGCGCATCAAGCCCCAGGACGACGACGCCGCGCGTATGCGGATCGTTGCGCTCGATGGAGGCACAGGCATTGGCCCATGAGGCATCGGTTTTCATCGGTTCCAGCTTCCACCAGTCGGGATAGACGCCGATTTCGTAGAACCGGTCGATGATGGTGGCGACGGTGTCGTCATTCGTCGGCCCGACTTTCGAGGGAATGATTTCGAGCAGCATTTCCAGCCGGTTGCGGCGCGCGGCATGAAACAGCCGCCGCACCGTTTCCTCCTGCTCCCTGCGAATCTCCGGAGGATCGTCCGGATGGTAGAAACAGAGGACCTTGACCACATGTTCGAGCGGCCATTCGACCAGCCCGCCGAAATCCGGACCGATCTCGGGCTCCAGCGTCAGCGGACGCGAACCTGGCCATTCCACAGGCCGCCCGATCCAGAGGCCGGTGCCGGCTGCGCGATAAAGCACCTCTCGCCCCAGGCGGCCGTCGCAGAGGATGCCGTAGCCAGACGCCTTGCCCGCCACTTCTAGAGCCGCATCGAGGCACAGCTGCTTGAAGGCGCCGATCCGGGCCTCATCCACGCCCGCCTCGCGCGCCATGGCCTCAAGCTGCATGCGGTGGTCGAAGGCGAAGACATGCATCTCCGACCAGTCGCCCTTGCGGTTGGTCGACCAGTGTACCTGTTCCAGCGCCTCATCCTTGCGCAGCGCCTTGTTGCGGATGCCGGTGCGGAAGAAATACTGCAGCTCCTCCCAGCTCGGATAGGCGGGCGTGCAGCCGTGGCGGGAAACGGCGAACGCGCCGCAGGCATTGGCGTACTTCAGGCTGGTCGGCCAGTCTTCGCCCGTCAGCCAACCCTTCAGCAGGCCGGACATGAAACCGTCGCCGGCGCCGAGCACGTTGAAAACCTCGATGGGGAAACCCTGCCCGGTCTGGCCCTCGTCCAGACTGCCCGGAATATCGCCGTCGAATACCACCGCACCCATCGGGCCGCGCTTGCAGACCAGCGTTGCCTTCGTCACGGCCCGTACTGCCTGCAGGGCCGCTATCGTGTCCGTCGAGCCGCCAGCGATATGGAATTCCTCTTCCGTACCGACGATCAGATCGAACAGGTGCAAGGTGGATTGCAGCTTGGCCGTCACCTTCTCGGATTCGATGAAGCGGCTCTCGCCGGCTCCATGGCCAGCCAGACCCCAGAGATTGGGACGGTAGTCGATGTCGAGGGCAGTCTTCGCGCCAGCCTTACGCGCTATCCGCAGCGCTTTCAGTACCGCTGCTTCAGTTCTCGGATGGGAAAGATGGGTGCCGGTTGCGCAGACGCATCGCGCCTCGGTAATGAAATCCTCGTCGATATCCTCCTCGCAAAGCGCCATGTCGGCGCAGTTCTCGCGGTAGAAGATCAGTGGAAACTGGTGCTCGTCGCGGATGCCGAGAAGCACGAGCGCCGTCAGCCGCTCCTTGTCGGTCTTGACGCCCCGGACGTCGACGCCCTCGCGGACAAGCTGCTCACGGATGAAGCGGCCCATGTGCTCGTCGCCGACGCGGGTGATCAGCGCCGACTTAAGGCCCAGCCTCGCCGTGCCGGTCGCAATATTTGTCGGGGAGCCGCCGATGTATTTATTGAAGGAGGCCATGTCCTCCAGCCGGCCGCCCACCTGTGCGCCGTAGAGATCAACGGACGACCGGCCGATCGTGATCAGGTCCAACGACGCCACACATGCCTCCCTACCTGCGAGTGTGTTTGGATTCTGCTCCATGGCGGTTCATGAAGCGCTCGCTTGGGTGTGGACTATAAATTCTATTTTCTCGTATTTCAATATTTCTGTTCAATTTCCTGCCGGGCCGTGCCGACCGCGACGGAAAGGGTGATTGCCAGGCAGAGGGTCGCGGAGAGCGACCGGAAAGCGCCAAAGTCAACTTCCGAGACGGAGAGCGCGATCGTATCCAGCTTGCGCAGCGGACTGACGATCGTGTCGGTAATCGCCACCAGGGGAATGCCCTTTTCGCCGGCCCATTCCACGAATTCGATCGTCTCCGCCGTGTAGGGCGCGAAGGTAATCGCGAGCACAGCGTCGCCCTTCCTGACGGCGTGGCGGTTTTCGATCTTGCCGACGGCGCTGTGTAGCATCGCCGGAACATCCATTTTCTCTAAGGCATAGGCCATATAGCTGGCGACCGGAAACGACCGCCGTAGTCCGATGATATGCACCATCTGCGCGCGGGCCAGCGTGTTCACCGCAGCATCAAGGGCGTCGGGATCGACGGTCTTCAAGAGGTTTTCGAGCGACATCCGCCCCGCCTCTACGAATTCCGCCAGGAGCGCGGGCGGAGCGCCCTCGGCCATGCCGCGCAGATGCTGGAGGCGTGTCGAATAATCCGGCCAGCCGCCGACGAAGGAATCGCGGAACAGCCTCTGCATCTCCGAATAGCCGGAGAAGCCCAGGATCTGACAGAAACGCATGAAGGCCGATGGCTGGACCCCCGCACCTTCGGCCATTTCGGCGACTGTCGAGACCGCGATCCGGTCCTTGTTGGCGGCCACATAGTCGGCGCACTGCCGCAGTCTTTTGGGAAGATTTTCCGATACCGCGAGTAGGCGCTCTTCGAAATCCTTGATGTTTGTCGGTGCGCCTGCGTCTCTCATGCGGTTCCTTCCGTTGGTCTATTGACAGAGCCGGTCGTGCATTCTAGCAAAATGGAACATATATTCCAATCCGGGAATTCTGCGGAATAAGCAAATCCCCGGCATATTTGCTGAACCACGCTGCAATAGGACGTGGACGAGGGAGGATTTCAAGATGGTGACACGACTGGCTCTTCTCGGCGCCGGCCGAATCGGCAAGGTCCATGCGCGCGCGATCGGCGAGGACAAGCGGGCGCAACTGATTGCGGTCGCCGACGCGATGGCGCCCGCGGCGGATGCGATTGCCGCGGCTACTGGCGCCAAGGTGATGACGATCGATGAGATCGAGGCCGACAAGAATATCGATGCGGTCATCATCTGCACGCCGACCAACACGCATGCCGATCTGATCGAGCGGTTCGCGAAGGCCGGCAAGGCGATCTTCTGCGAGAAGCCGGTCGATCTCGACGTGGCGCGCGCCAAGGCCTGCCTCGACACCGTCCGCGCCGTCGGCGGAAAGGTCATGCTCGGCTTTAATCGGCGGTTCGACCCGCATTTCAAGGCCGTGCGCCACGAGATCGACAAGGGCACGATCGGCAAGGTCGAGATGGTCACGATCACCAGCCGCGATCCGGGCCCGCCGCCGGCCGAGTACATCGAGGTCTCCGGCGGCATCTTCCGGGATATGACGATCCACGACTTCGACATGGCGCGTTTCCTGTTGGGAGAGGAAATCGACAGCGTCTCCGCAGCCGGTTCGGTTCTGGTCGATCCGAAGATCGGTGAGCTCGGCGATTACGACAGCGCCAGCGTGATCCTGACCACGAAGAGTGGCCGCCAGGCCGTGATCTCGAACTCCCGCCGCGCCACCTACGGCTACGACCAGCGGATCGAGGTACACGGCGCACTGGGCTCGGTCGCAGCCGAGAACCAGCGCCCGGTCTCGATCGAGGTTGCCACCAAGGATGGTTATACGCGTCCGCCGCTGCACGATTTCTTCATGACGCGTTATACGGCGGCCTATGCGGCCGAAATTGCCGCGTTCATCGATGGCTTGGAAAACGGCACTCCGCTTTCGCCATCTATCGAAGACGGACTGGCCGCGCTGGCCCTGGCAGACGCGGCGATCAAGGCGGCGCGGGACAAGGTCGTCGTCAAGCTCTGAGGTCCTGAAAGCCGTCAGTATTTTTATGAGGGGATCCCTTCGGAGATTCCGTTCCGGAGGGATATCGGCTAAAAGCGGCCGATGGCAAAACGAGTCACCGGTCCCGAAATCGAAAAACTGATCCAGCTTCTGGCCAAGGTGCCGGGGCTCGGCCCCCGCTCGGCGCGGCGCGCGGCGCTCCATCTGATCAAGAAGAAGGATCAGCTCATGGGTCCGCTCGCCAAGGCCATGGGGGAGGCGCACGACAAGGTGACGGTCTGCTCGCGTTGCGGCAATGTCGATACCAGCGATCCTTGCACGGTCTGCACAGACGATCGACGTGACCAATCCGTCATCATCGTGGTCGAGGACGTCTCGGACCTTTGGGCTCTGGAGCGGGCCGGCGCCATGAACGCGGCCTATCACGTCCTTGGTGGCACGCTGTCGCCGCTGGAAGGCGTTGGTCCCGAAGACCTCAATATACGCGGCCTCATCGACCGTGTAGCCGAAGGCGGCGTGCGCGAGGTCATCATCGCCGTCAACGCGACCATCGAAGGGCAGACGACGGCACATTACATCATCGACCACATGTCCGGATTGGACGTGAAGATCACCAGACTGGCTCATGGGGTCCCGGTCGGCGGGGAGCTCGACTATCTCGATGAGGGCACGCTGTCGGCGGCGCTCAGGGCGCGGACGGCGATCTGATTTCGGTCCGCAGAGACAACCGAAGTGGCGGGAGAATGCCCATGCGTCTTTCGAGGGTTCTGCTTCTTTCCCTTTTTTGGCTCCTGCCTCAGGCAGCTAGCGCGATTGATCGGGCCGCGGTCGAACGCCAGTTCCAGGCCTGGCTTGCGAACGATCTATGGTCCGAAGCGCAAAAGGCGGGCATCAGCCGCAAGGGTTTCGAGAGCGCGACGGCCAATCTCAAACTTAACTGGGACCTGCCGGACCTCGTGCCGCCCGGTTCGGCGCCGCCTAAGGAACAGGCGCAGACGCAGGCTGAGTTTTCATCGCCTGCCGGCTATTTCTCCGAAAAACGCCTACAGGGTCTCGCGGCAACCGGGCGGCGGCTTGCCAGCCAGCATTCATCGACGCTGAAGAAGGTCGAAGCGACCTATGGTGTGCCGGGCGAAATCATTGTCGCGATCTGGGGGCGGGAATCGGGTTTCGGTCAGGCCAGGTTGCCTCATCCGGCAATCGAGGTGCTCGCCACCAAGGCTTTCATGTCCATGCGGAAGGATATGTTCCGGCAGGAACTGATCTCAGCACTGCATATCGTCGATGGTGGTGATATCCAGGCCTCGCGGATGTACGGTTCCTGGGCCGGCGCACTCGGCCAGCCGCAATTTATGCCGTCGAGCTTCCTGAAATATGCGGTGGACTTCGACGGTGACGGCCACCGGGATATATGGCAGTCGGTCCCCGACACGCTGGCGTCGATTGCCAATTACCTGGCGAAGAAGGGGTGGCAGCGAGGCCGCGACTGGGGCTTCGAAGTCCGGATTCCGGACGGCGTGAGCTGTGCGCAGGAGGGGCCAGACCGGGCGAAGCCGTTGTCGGCGTGGGCTGATGCGGGCATATCACGCATATCGGGAAAGCCGTTCCCGAAGGCGGAGGTCGGTCTCGAAACCATGATGCTGGTACCTGCCGGTACCCATGGACCGGAGTTCCTGGTAACGCCGAACTTCTACGTACTGAAGGAATATAACAATTCCGATCTCTACGCTCTCTTCATCGGCAATCTCGCCGATCGGATAGCCTATGGCGGCGGCGCATTTAAAGGCGCTTGGGGTGATGTCGGCAAGATGCTGCGCTCCGATGTCCTGGCGATGCAGAAGAGTCTTGTCGCGAAGGGGTATGACGTTGGCAAGGTTGATGGCCTGCCGGGCTTCAAGACCCGTCGCTCCCTGGGGGAATGGCAGGCGAAAAACGGTTTGAATCCTACCTGCTATCCGGACGCCAGCCTGAAGGCGAAACTGCGCTGAGGTTTCTCAGTGCGGCTCGATGTGCTGATGGAAGACGTCGTCCGTTGGCGGAATCGCCTGTCGTTCTATCATCCGGTGCACGCGTGGTCGTGATGCCCCGCGATGCAGGCTCAACAACTGGTCTGCATTTTCAGCGTCCGACTGCGTGCGGCGCTGGTTGTGCCGGACATATTCCACCCATGTCGGAGTGTGATAGGTTTCCGTCCATATCTCGGGATTCTCGAGATCGCGCATCAGGGTCCAGTTGCGCGCGCCGTCGCGGATCCGGATTCGCCGTCGCTCGACCATCAGGGTGAGAAATTTCGTGAGGTCGGCGTCGGCAATTTCGTAGTCGATCTGGATCACGATTGGTCCGCTACGGGGCCGGATGTCCAATTTCAGCGGCGGCTCGTTGAAACGGTTGAGTGGATTGAGGTCGAGCGAACTCATTGGCGGCATCGGCAGGCGGAATCCGATTAGCACGCCGAGAATCATGAGCAGGCTTGAGGCATGCAGCGCGTTCGTTGCTCCCTGAGATTCGGCAAGAGCGCCCCAGAGCCAACTGCCGGCCGCCATTCCGCCGAAGGTCGCCGTTTGATAGAGCGAAAGCGCCCGCCCCACGACCCATCTGGGGGTCGAAAGCTGCACTACGGTATTGAAGAGCGAAAGCGCCAGCACCCAGAACGCGCCGGCGACTATCAGGGCCATGCTGCTTATGAAGACATTGGTGCTCGCGCCGATGACGGCGGTGGCAACCGCAAAGCCGCTGAACGACAGGCGGATGATGTCCTCGCTGGAGAACAGTTCGCGTACCCGTTCGTTCAGCACCGCGCCGACGATAGCTCCGGCGCCAAAGGCTCCGAGCATGGCGCCGAAGGTGAGTGGGCCCCCGCCGACGAGGTCGCGTGCCACGATGGGCAACAGGGCCATGATGGCGCTCGCCGTCAGACCGAAGACGAAGCCCCGGAACAGGACCTTGCCGAGATTGGGCGACATCGCCATATAGCGAATACCGGCGCTGATGGCCTGGCCCAGATCCTCGCGGGGGAGATTTGTTTTCGGGATGGCGGGCTTCCATCGCCATAGCGCATAAATCAGAGCGAAATAACTGACGGTGTTAACGGCGAACGCCGCTGCCGCACCTGCGGCGGCGACGATCATCCCGCCGATGGCAGGCCCGACGCTGCGGGTGATGTTGAACCCCATCGAGTTGAGCGAAACAGCGCCTGGGAGGTCCTCACGCGGCACCATGTCCCCGACCGAGGCCTGCCAGGACGGATTGTTGAGTGCGACGCCGCAGCCGATGAGGAAGGTGAAAAGGAGCAAGCTCCACGGCGTGACCAGCCCGAGATAGGCGGTCGCGGTCAGCAGGAACGAGACGACGAACATGAAAGCCTGCGCCGTCAGCATGACGCGGCGCCGCTCAAAATTATCGGCGATCGCCCCTGCAACGAGCGAGAACAGCATCAGCGGCAGCGTGGTCGAGGCCTGAACGAGCGCCACCATGTTCTCGGATGTCGAGATCGACGTCATCATCCAGGCCGCGCCGACCGCCTGGATCAATCCACCCAGATTGGACGCTATGCTGGCAGTCCACATGTTGCTATAGGTACCGTTGGCAAGCGGTGAGAGGATTGATCTTCGTGTTGGCACCGCGGGATCCGTAGGCTGATGACGACTTGCGTGTTACTATACGCCTGTTCGGCGCCGGCGTTCCATGCTGTCCGACATTTCTGACCATCCGGCCGTAAGGCTTGCAATTGCGCTACGCCGACTGTATATGAGGCTCAATTCTTGATCGACAGATGAAGAGTGGGCCCGAAAGGACCCGCTCTTTTTTGTTGGCGATCGATCAGGCGGCAAATGTGCCGAGGAGTATGCGATTGTCGAACGTGACGGCCCCTGACAGCGAACCCAGGCTGATTGTCGAGACGGGTCTCGACCGGCGGATCGCCGAAATCATCGAGCCGGTGATGACCTCGATGGGGTTTCGGCTGGTCCGCGTACGCCTGCTGAACCAGAATGGCCTGACCCTTCAGATCATGGCTGAGCGCTTCGATGGAACGATGACCGTGGAGGATTGCGAGGAGCTTTCCATGGCGATCTCGCCGGTGCTCGACGTCGAGGATCCGGTCGACAAGGCCTATCATCTGGAAGTATCCTCTCCCGGCATCGACCGGCCGATGGTGCGCAAGTCGGATTTCAATCGGTGGCAGGGTCATATCGTCAAGTGTGAGACGTCGATCCTGATTGACAGCCGCAAGCGCTTCCGCGGCAAGATCGTGGACGTCTCGGATGACGGGTTCACCATCGAGCGCGATCAAGTCGCCTATGGCGAGGAACCCAAGGTGGTCGTTCCGTTCAGCGCTCTTGCCGAAGCGAAGCTGATCTTGACCGACGACCTAATTCGTGACGCCCTCAGGGCGGACAAGCTGGCGCGTACGCAGGCCGCCAACCAGAACGAAGAATAACAGGCAATCAACCGCCGAAGGGAAGCCCCGGCAGGCAGACGGAGACGAAAGACAATGGCAGTCAGTGCAAACCGGCTCGAACTCTTGCAGATCGCCGATGCGGTCGCCCGTGAAAAGGTGATCGATCGTGAGATCGTGCTTGCCGCTATGGCCGATGCGATCCAGAAGGCCGCCCGCTCGCGCTACGGCAGCGAGACCAACATCCGCGCCGACATCAATTCCAAGACCGGCGAAATTCGCCTGCAGCGTCTGCTTGAAGTCGTCGAGAAGGTCGAGGATTATTCGACTCAGATCGCCCTTGAGCTGGCCCGCGACCGTAATCCGGACGCCAAGATCGGTGACTTCATCGCCGATCCGCTGCCGCCGATGGATTTCGGCCGCATCGCCGCCCAGTCGGCCAAACAGGTCATCGTTCAGAAGGTTCGTGAAGCCGAGCGTGATCGCCAGTACGACGAATTCAAGGATCGCATCGGCGAAATCGTCAATGGCACCGTGAAGCGTGTCGAATACGGCAACGTCATCGTCGACCTCGGCCGCGGCGAAGGCATCATCCGTCGCGACGAGATGATCCCGCGTGAGACATTCCGTTACGGCGATCGCGTTCGCGCCTACGTTTACGACGTTCGCCGCGAACAGCGGGGCCCGCAAATTTTCCTGTCGCGCACCCATCCGCAGTTCATGGTGAAGCTCTTCACCATGGAAGTGCCGGAAATCTACGACGGCATCATCCAGATCAAGTCGGTTGCCCGTGATCCGGGCTCTCGCGCCAAGATCGCGGTGATCTCGAACGACTCGTCCATCGATCCTGTCGGCGCCTGCGTCGGTATGCGTGGTTCGCGCGTTCAGGCCGTCGTCGGTGAACTGCAGGGCGAGAAGATCGACATCATCCCGTGGAGTCAGGATCCGGCGTCCTTCATCGTCAATGCGCTGCAGCCGGCCGAAGTGTCGAAGGTCGTTCTCGATGAAGACGCGGAACGCATCGAGGTTGTCGTTCCGGACGAGCAGCTTTCGCTGGCCATCGGTCGCCGCGGCCAAAACGTCCGCCTGGCGTCGCAGCTCACCGGCTGGGACATCGATATCATGACCGAGCAGGAAGAATCGGAGCGTCGTCAGAAGGAGTTCAACGAGCGCACCGCGCTGTTCATGGAAGCGCTCGACGTCGATGAAATGGTCGGCCAGGTTCTTGCCTCCGAAGGTTTCGCCCAGGTCGAGGAATTGGCCTATGTCGATCTCGACGAAATTGCCTCCATCGACGGTTTCGACGAGGATACCGCCAACGAGATTCAGGCGCGTGCTCGCGAATACCTCGAGAAGATCGAGGCTGAGATGGACGCCAAGCGCAAGGAACTCGGCGTGTCCGATGAACTGCGTCAGATCGACGGCATGACGGCGCAAATGATGGTCGCGCTCGGTGAGGACGGCATCAAGACGATCGAGGACTTCGCCGGTTGCGCGGCTGACGATCTGGTCGGCTGGACCGAACGCAAGAACGGCGAGACGAAGAAGTACGAGGGTCTGTTCTCGAAGTTCGACGTCTCCCGCGCCGAAGCCGAGAACATGATCGTTCAGGCTCGTCTGTCGGCCGGCTGGATCACTGAAGCGGATCTTGCCGCCGAAACTGTTGCTGAAGAGGGCGAAGAAGCCGAACAGGAAGGCTGACATGGTCGCTCCGGCAGAGCGCGTGAAAAATTCCGGAAGCGAGGCGCCGTTGCGAGAAAGCGAGCGGACCTGCATCGTCACTCGCGAGCCGGGAACGCCGGAGACGCTCATTCGCTTCGTTGCCGCGCCTGACGGTCGGGTCGTCCCCGATCTCAAGCGCGAGCTTCCAGGCCGGGGGTGCTGGGTTACGGCGAGCCGCGAACTCGTGGATCGAGCTGTTGCCCGCAAGCTTTTTTCGCGGGCGCTCAAGGCCGATGTGACCGCGGATGCCGATCTCGGTGCGGTCGTCGATCGGCTGCTGAGTGGCCAGTTGGCCGGAATGATGAACCTCGCCCGAAAGGCAGGTCAGTTTATCACCGGATCCGCGAAGGTGGAGCTGGCGGTTCGTAGCGGAGAAGCCATCGCCGTTTTCCATTCGACGGATGCGGCGGCTGATGGGGTACGGAAAATAGACCAGGCGCGAAAGGCCTGGCACCTTGGAATGGAAACCGAGGCGGAGATTCCATCTTTCGCTCTCCTTTCCGGAAGTGAAATGGACGCTCTGTTGGGTCAGAACGCGTTTATCCATGCCGCAGCGCTTGCAGGGCAGGCGGGTGAGGGTGTAGTGAAGCGCGCAAACCTGCTTGAGCGTTATCGCGGTGGCGAGCCAGACAGGGCGCATGCCGCCAGATTGACGAAACGATGACGCGGTCACCGGCCACGGCCGGATTCCGCGGAATGCGACAGGAATTATACGATCGGGTCTGACGGATTGAGTCCGTTCCCGGTCTGAAGGAACGGGAACCGAATGACCGACAGCAAAGACGACAAGACAATCAGCGTACCGGGCAAGAAGACCCTGACACTCAAGCCCTCGGGCATGAGCCAGGGAACCGTGCGCCAGGATATGGGTCGAGGTCGGACCAAGGCGGTCGTGGTCGAAACCCGCAAGCGCCGCCCGCTCCGTGCGGAAGATGAAAAGCCGATTACCCCGATTGCACCGCGCCAGCCCGAAACGGCTCCGGCACAGAGCAATGCTGCGCGCCCGCAGCCGTCTTCGATTACCCGCGTGCACCAGCCGGTCGCGCCGCAGCCGAACACGACTCAGCGACCTCCGCGCGTGAACGTGCTGCATGACCTCTCGGCCGAGGAAATGGAAGCGCGCCGTCGTGCATTGGTCGAGGCCCAGGCCCGTGAGGTCGAGGAAGCCAAGCGACGTGCGGAGGAAGAAGCTCGCCGTCAGGCTGAAGCGGAACAGGCCAGGTTGGCCCGAATTGAACAAGCCGCACGCGAAGCGGAAACCGCGTCTGAAGCCAAAGCTCAGGAGGAAGTCCCTGCGACTCCCGCTCCCGCCGCAGCCGCCAGGCCCGCGGTCGAACCTGTTCGTGCGCCCGTTGCTCCGGTTGCTGCTCCTGCGGTTCGAGGTCGCAAGGTTGATGACGACGATGATGACGATCGTTCTGCCAGCCGTGGACCTGCAGGTCGTGGACGCGTTGCCGTTCCCGCTCCTGCGAAGGTGCCTGCCCGCCCGAAGGGCGAAGAGGACCGCCGTCGCGGCAAGCTGACCATCACCACGGTAAGCGACGACGAAGAGGGGGGCAGCTCGCGTGGTCGTTCGCTCTCCGCCATGCGTCGCCGGCAGGAGAAGTTCCGCCGTAGCCAGATGCAGGAGCCGCGTGAGAAGGTCGTCCGCGAAGTCGTCCTTCCGGAAACCATCACCATCCAGGAACTGTCGCAGCGTATGTCCGAACGCGCCGTCGATGTGATCAAGTACCTGATGAAGGAAGGCCAGATGATGAAGCCGGGCGACGTCATCGACGCCGACCTCGCGGAGCTCATCGCAGGCGAATTCGGCCACACGGTCAAGCGCGTCTCGGAATCGGACGTCGAAGAAGGCATCTTCGACGTGAAGGACGACGAGAGCGATATGACCCCACGTCCGCCCGTCGTGACGATCATGGGTCACGTCGACCACGGCAAGACCTCGCTGCTCGACGCCATCCGTCACGCAAACGTGGTGGCCGGCGAAGCCGGGGGCATCACCCAGCATATCGGTGCCTACCAGGTCGAGCAGAACGGCCAGAAGATCACCTTCATCGACACCCCCGGCCACGCGGCGTTCACCGCCATGCGCGCCCGTGGTGCGCAGGCGACCGACATCGCGATCCTCGTGGTCGCCGCCGACGACAGCGTGATGCCGCAGACGATCGAGTCCATCAACCACGCCAAGGCGGCTGGAGTTCCGATCATCGTGGCGATCAACAAGATCGACAAGCCGACCGCCGATCCGCAGAAGGTACGCACGCAGCTTCTGCAGCATGAGGTGTTCGTCGAATCCATGGGCGGCGAAACGCTCGAAGTGGAAGTCTCTGCCAAGAACGGCACGAACCTCGACAAGCTGCTCGAAGCGATCCTGTTGCAGGCGGAAGTTCTCGATCTCAAGGCTAATGCCAACCGCACGGCGGAAGGTACGGTCATCGAAGCGCAGCTCGATCGTGGTCGCGGCTCCGTTGCCACCGTCCTCGTGCAGAAGGGCACGTTGCGACCCGGCCAGATCGTCGTTGCTGGCGATCAATGGGGTCGTGTCCGCGCGCTCGTCAACGACAAGGGCGAGCACGTCAAGGAAGCTGGTCCCTCGATGCCGGTTGAGGTCCTCGGCCTGTCGGGTACGCCGCTTGCAGGTGACAAGTTCGCCGTCGTCGAAAACGAGGCTCGCGCTCGCGAGATCTCGGAATATCGTCAGCGTCTGGCACGCGACAAGGCGGCTGCCCGCCAGTCCGGCTCGCGCGGCTCGCTGGAGCAGATGATGTCCCAGCTTCAGAGCTCCGGCATGAAGGAGTTCCCGCTGGTCATCAAGGGCGATGTACAGGGTTCGATCGAAGCGATCGCCGGTGCCTTGGAAAAACTCGGCACCGACGAAGTCCGCGCCCGGATCGTTCACTCCGCCGTGGGTGGCGTCACGGAATCGGATATCTCGCTCGCCGAAGCCTCGGGTGCTGCCATCATCGGCTTCAACGTCCGCGCCAACGCCCAGGCTCGCACGCTTGCCGAGCGTCAGGGCATCGAAATCCGCTACTACAACATCATCTACGATCTCGTGGATGACGTGAAGGCGGCGATGTCGGGCCTGCTTTCGCCGGAACGGCGCGAGACCTTCCTCGGCAATGCCGAGATCCTCGAGGTGTTCAACATCACCAAGGTGGGCAAGGTCGCGGGTTGCCGGGTCACGGAAGGCAAGGTCGAGCGTGGTGCCGGCGTTCGACTCATCCGCGACAACGTCGTCATCCACGAAGGCAAGCTCAAGACGCTCAAACGCTTCAAGGACGAAGTCTCCGAAGTGCCGGTCGGTCAGGAATGCGGCATGGCCTTCGAGAACTACGAAGACATCCGCGCCGGAGACATCATCGAGTGCTTCCGCGTGGAGCACGTCACCCGCACCCTCTGAGGGCGGCCGACCTTCGACGGAAACGGGCGGGCGCCGGACCTCCGGCGCTCGCTTCATTGTAAGGTGGAAGAACAATGACCAGACCCACATCCTCGGCGCCGTCGCAGCGTATGCTGCGTGTCGGCGAGCAGGTCCGTGCAGCGATTACCCAGGTCCTGCAGCGCGGCGAAGTGCGCGATCCGTTGATCGAGAAGACCGTTATCTCCATCTCTGAGGTGCGCATGTCGCCGGATCTGAAGATCGCCACCGCTTATGTCACGCCTCTCGGAATACCGGATCATCAGGCCGTGATCGACGCTCTCAATCACAATGCGAAATTCATTCGCGGCCGGCTCGGTCCGCAGTTGCGCCAGATGAAATACATGCCGGAAGTTCGCTTCCGCGACGATACCAGCTTTGACAACTACCAGAAGATCGATGCGCTGCTCCGTTCGCCGGAAGTCGCGCGCGATCTCAAGCAGCCCGGCGACGAGCAAGACTGAACGCATGGCCAAACCCCGCAAACCCAAGGGCCGCCCGATTTCCGGCTGGCTCATCCTCGACAAGCCGGTTGATTTCGGCTCGACCGAGGCCGTTTCGAAGATCAAGTGGCTGTTCAACGCGCAGAAGGCCGGTCACGCAGGGACGCTTGATCCCCTGGCCTCCGGCATGCTGCCGATCGCGCTCGGAGATGCCACCAAGACTGTTCCCTACGTCATGGACGGCCGCAAGATCTACGAGTTCACCGTCACCTGGGGCGAGGAGCGCTCCACCGACGACCTCGAGGGCGAGGTGACGCAGACATCCGACGGGCGCCCGACGGAAGAACAGATCCGTGCCCTGCTGCCGAAATATACCGGCGTGATCGCGCAGGTGCCGCCGCAGTTTTCCGCGATCAAGATTGCCGGCGAACGCGCCTATGATCTCGCTCGCGATGGCGAGGCCGTGGATATCCCTTCCCGCGAGGTCGAGATCCACCGGTTGACCCTTCTGGATGCCGAGGACGGAAAGGCGCATTTCGAGGTCGAATGCGGCAAGGGCACCTATGTCCGCTCATTGGCGCGCGACATGGGTCGCGATCTGGGATGTTTCGGCCACATATCGACCTTGAGGCGCACTTTCGTTGCCCCGTTCGCCGAGGAGCAGATGGTTCCGTTGGCGGAGCTGATCACACTGGAGAAGGTTGAGGACAGAGAAGAGCGTCTCGCCGCACTCGACGCCTTCCTGATCGACACGAGCGAAGCGCTTTCGGCGCTCCCGCAGATCACGGTGACCGAAGACCAGGCTTATCGCTTGCGCATGGGAAATCCGATCCTGCTACGCGGTCGCGGCGCGCCGGTTTCCGAACCGGAAGCGTTCGCCACGGTTGCCGGCCGGCTTGTGGCGATTGGGGAAATCGCCGGTGGCGAGTTCCATCCGCGACGGGTTTTCTCCTGAGAAAGCACGCGGTTCCCCGCGGGGCTTCCAATTGTCGGGCGGATGCTATATAGGCACGCCGTCTGGTGGTAACGCCGCCAAGCATGAACGGCCGATGCTGGACGACATCCCGGCACCTGGCGACTTGTCTCTCCTGATATAGAAAGGAATTCCGATGTCGATCACTGCCGAGCGCAAGGCTGCGCTGATCAAGGAATACGCCACCAAGGAAGGCGACACCGGTTCTCCGGAAGTCCAGGTTGCGATCCTGACCGAGCGCATCAACAACCTCACCGAGCACTTCAAGGGCCACAAGAAGGACAACCATTCCCGTCGTGGTCTCCTGACGCTCGTGTCGAGCCGTCGCTCCCTTCTTGATTACCTCAAGAAGAAGGACGAATCCCGCTACGCCAACCTGATTGCGCGTCTGGGCATTCGCCGCTAAACCGGTACCGGCGGATCCTCTGGGTCCGCCGTATCTTCTTTCAGGGACGTCTGTCCCGATCCCTTCCCGCACGGGTGCCGGAAGGCAATACGGCGGTCCGGATGGGCCGGATACGCCGAAAACAACCGATGACCTGTCATGGGGCAGGATTGTTGGATGCTTCGGGCGCTGACCGGCGCCGAATGCCTGGAAGCCTCCCACTGTCTTGCCCGTGATGCGTCACCAGAATGCGGTTACAAGTGCTCGCCCTCGCCCGATCGGCCGGGGCTGCCGCTGCATATGAAGGATAAGACATGTTTGATATCCATAGCGTCGAGATCGAGTGGGCCGGCCGTCCGCTGAAGCTGGAAACCGGCAAGATCGCCCGTCAGGCCGATGGCGCCGTCATTGCCACCTACGGTGAGACCGTCGTTCTCGCCACCGTTGTTTCGGCCAAGGCGCCGAAGCCGGGGCAGGACTTTTTCCCGCTGACCGTAAACTACCAGGAAAAGACCTATGCTGCGGGCAAGATTCCGGGCGGCTACTTCAAGCGCGAAGGTCGTCCGAGCGAAAACGAAACCCTCGTTTCCCGCCTGATCGACCGCCCGATCCGCCCGCTTTTCCCGGAAGGCTACAAGAACGACACGCAGGTCGTCGTCACCGTTATCCAGCATGACCTGGAAAACAACCCGGACATCCTGTCGATGGTTGCCACCTCGGCTGCCCTGACACTCTCTGGCATTCCGTTCATGGGTCCGATCGGCGCCGCCCGCGTCGGCTATATCAATGGCGAATACGTGCTCAACCCGCACCTCGACGAGATGGACGAAAGCGCCCTCGATCTCGTGGTCGCCGGCACCTCCGACGCCGTGCTGATGGTTGAATCCGAAGCCAAGGAACTGCCGGAAGATATCATGCTCGGCGCCGTCATGTACGGCCACCGCGGCTTCCAGCCTGTCATCGACGCCATCATCAAGCTCGCCGAAGTTGCCGCTAAGGAACCGCGCGAGTTCGAGCCGGAAGACTACTCGGCGCTGGAAAACGAAATGCTGTCGATCGCCGAGGCCGATCTGCGCAACGCCTACAAGATCACGCAGAAGGCTGATCGTTATGCTGCCGTCGACGCGGTCAAGGAAAAGGTCAAGGCGCATTTCCTGCCGGAAGGTGGCGAGGCCAAGTACACCGCCGAGGAGATCGGCGCTGTCTTTAAGCACCTGCAGGCCAAGATCGTTCGCTGGAACATCCTCGACACCAAGAGCCGTATCGACGGCCGCGATCTGGAAACCGTTCGGCCGATCGTCTCGGAAGTCGGCATCCTCCCGCGCACCCATGGTTCGGCCCTGTTCACCCGCGGTGAGACCCAGGCGATCGTCGTTGCCACGCTCGGCACCGGCGAAGACGAACAGTATGTCGACAGCCTGACCGGCATGTACAAGGAACGCTTCCTGCTGCACTACAACTTCCCGCCCTATTCGGTCGGTGAAACGGGCCGCATGGGCTCTCCGGGTCGTCGCGAGATCGGCCATGGCAAGCTTGCATGGCGTGCCATCCGTCCGATGCTGCCGTCCGCTGAGCAGTTCCCCTACACGCTCCGTGTCGTATCGGAGATCACCGAATCCAACGGTTCTTCTTCGATGGCCACTGTCTGCGGCACCTCGCTTGCCCTGATGGACGCCGGCGTTCCGATCGCGAAGCCGGTTGCCGGTATCGCCATGGGCCTGATCCTCGAAGGCGAACGCTTCGCCGTTCTCTCCGACATCCTTGGTGACGAAGACCACCTCGGCGACATGGACTTCAAGGTCGCTGGTACGGCTGACGGCATCACCTCGCTGCAGATGGACATCAAGATCGCCGGTATCACCGAGGAGATCATGAAGGTCGCTCTCAACCAGGCACAGGGCGGCCGCAAGCACATCCTTGGCGAGATGGCCAAGGCCATCACCGAAAGCCGCGGCCAGTTGGGTGAATTCGCGCCGCGCATCGAAGTGATGAACATCCCGGTTGACAAGATCCGCGAAGTCATCGGTTCGGGCGGCAAGGTCATCCGCGAGATCGTCGAGAAGACCGGCGCCAAGATCAACATCGAAGACGATGGCACGGTGAAGATCGCCTCCGCCTCCGGCAAGGAGATCGAAGCGGCCCGCAAGTGGATTCATTCCATTGTCGCCGAGCCGGAAGTCGGCGCCATTTACGAAGGCACGGTCGTCAAGACCGCAGACTTCGGCGCTTTCGTCAACTTCTTCGGTTCGCGCGATGGCCTGGTTCACATCTCGCAACTTGCATCCGAGCGCGTCGCCAAGACCACCGACGTGGTCAAGGAAGGTGACAAGGTCTGGGTCAAGCTGATGGGCTTCGACGAGCGCGGCAAGGTCCGCCTCTCCATGAAGGCTGTCGACCAGGCGACCGGCGTGGAAATCGTCGTGGAAAAGTCCGAGAAGAAGAAGGACGATGGTGACGCCGCCGCCCAGTGATCGGGGCCCATCGAGAAAGCAAGGCGCGGACCAGTCCGCGCCTTTTTTGTTCCTGATCGAAGGATCTAACATGTCGCGAGAAACGCTGAAAACCCTGTTCCATCCCTTTGCATCCGATGTTCTGACGTCGCCGGAGGCGGGTGAGCGCTGGCTTTTCCTCGGTGCTGAGGCCGGGAACGCCCTGCCGGAGGCTTTCGCCGCCGATCTCGTTCGGGTGCAGGGCCTCCGGTCAGAGTACCTTCGGCTCGAGACCGCAGGTCAGGTGGCAGCGCCGACGGTAGAGGGTGAGAATTATGATGGTGCGCTCATCCTTTGCGGCAAGCACCGTGGCGAGAACGAGAACCGCGTCGCTGAAGCCTTGAAACGTGTGCGCGCCGGCGGCTGGATCGTTATTGCCGGCGGTAAGGAGGACGGTATCCAGTCGATGCGCAAGCGTCTGGCTGGTCTAGGCCTCGAACTGGAGCATATGCCGAAATATCACGGTGTCGCCGTCTGGCTGAAGGTGCCGGAGAACGCAGGCACGCTTGCGGAGGCCCTCGCGGCCAGGGCGGTGCTTGTCGGTGGCCGGTTCCATACCGTTGCCGGCATGTTTTCGCCTGATCGGGTGGACGAAGGCTCGGAAATGCTCGCCTCGCGACTGCCTACCGACTTTAGCGGAAATGCGGCCGATTTTGGCGCGGGCTGGGGCTATCTGTCAGCAATGCTGACCGAACGGGCTCCACGCACCACCAGCATCGATCTATTCGAAGCGGATTATCAGGCGCTCGAATGCGCGAAGAAGAATCTCGCGGATATCGATCCGGAGATAGCGGTCCGCTTTCACTGGCACGATCTGGTGAGCGAGCCGGTAAGGTCCAAGTTCGATCTGATCATGATGAATCCCCCCTTCCACCAGGGTCATGCCGCGGAACCGTCACTGGGACAGGCATTCATTCGTACTGCTGCCGGAGCCCTGCGGCCGGGAGGCACATTGATGCTCGTCGCTAATCGAGGGCTACCTTACGAAAGCGTGTTGGCCGAGGCCTTCCGGAGTCATGGCGAAACCTGCCGGAATGCCCGTTTCAAGCTGCTCTGGGCAAAGCGCTAGTTAGTTTTGCCAGCGTTCCAGTAGACGCTCCATCTCTCGACAAAAGGTTAAATGGGTCTTAACCTTGGACGCCAGCTAATTAACACTTGGCGCCATCATGTCGAATTTGATGAAAAGCCTGACAGATGAGCTGACCACCGTTGCCGGCGTTGCATCCGCCGTATCGCGGCATGCACTTTCCTATGGCATCGACATCAACCCGATTTGCAAGGCCTTGGGTATAGATCCGGCTATCTTCGATAGCCTGACTGCCCGGATCAGTCTTGACCGCCTGTGTCGCCTTCTCGAGGCCTGTGCGGTGCTCGCCGATGACGACGCTTTCGGTCTGCGGTGCTCCGAACGTTTTGCTGCCGGCTCCACCGGTTCTTTCGGTTATGGACTCCTCGCCGCGCCGACAGTGCGCGATTTCATCGATTTCATGAAAGAACACTTCGCGTATGTGACGCACACCAGCCATTTCAAACTGGATATCGATGAAAGGTTTGCGCGGATGAGCTGGACCTTCGCGCCGGTCATTGCCAAGCGCGACCAGTATGTCGATATGTGGGCCGCCATCCTCATCGCACGCTTGCGCGACATCGTTGCTGCACAGACGGAAATCGTTGAAGTTGATCTGGAGCGACCGCGACCGCACAACGCCCAGATTTTCCGCAGCATGATGACGAAAAAGGTTAGTTTCGGCTGCAAGTTGAATGAGATTCGCATTCCCGTTGCGTTGATGTCCATCAGGAATCCACGCGGCGACGAGAAGCTCTTCAATCTCATGGATATTCAGTGCCGGTCCATGCGGCCTTCGGAAAACAGACTTGAGATTAGCTTCGTCGAGCAGGTTCGGAAGCAAATGATGCTGCGGATATCTGATCCCGCCGTAAGCTTGCGGGACATCGCACAGTATTTCGGGATATCCGAGCGGACGTTCCAGCGTCGGCTGTCGGAGCACAACACGAGTCTCAACGAGATCCGCGACGATGTCAGGCGCGAGATCAGTCATCAGTTACTGACCGAAAGCGATTTGCCGATCTCAGAGATCTGCTATCGGCTCGGTTATTCGGCCCCCAGCGCCTTCACGCGGTCTGTTACACGTTGGTTCGGGACGACTCCGAGACTTCTGCGCGAACAGCGTAACGATTAGGGATGACAATACCTGCCAGACAACTGCGGGTCGCGGTTAAGTTTTTGGCATCCATTGTCAATTGTCCCGTCCCGATGCTGATGTATACCCGCCGCAAGTTTTCGCGCAGCAACGTGCCGCGAACGTCTCGATACCCTGGTAAACCTACCGCAGATAATAAGAACAATGCACAACCCATCTCAGCCGAGTAATCTGACTGAAACGGAAATAGAGTGCTTGTATCTGGCCGCCGAAGGTCGCCGGGGTGATGCGATCGGCGATGTACTTTCCCTAAATGGTAAGAATGCTGAGGAACTATTGGCTAGCGCGGAGCTTAAACTCGGAGCGCGCAATAGGCTGCATGCGATCAGCATCGCGCTGAGCCGCGGCATTCTGAGGGACAGGACGGGATACTAACTGGAGCAGGAAGGGCTTTTGGCCCGCCATGGCGGACTATGCTCCTGCGAGAGCCTGACGCAACATGATGTTGCGTCAGGCTTTTCTTTTTTGCTTACTCGGCGTCTGCCTTGGTCAGGTAGCCGAGCAGCGGCATGGATGTGATGTTGTAGCCAGCATCCACGTAATGGATTTCCCCTGTCACACCGCGCGACAGGTCCGACAGCAGATAGAGCGCTGAGCCGCCGATATCCTCGATCGTCGGCGTCCGGCGCAGCGGTGCATTCTTCTGGTTCCAGTTGAGAATGGCACGTGCATCCGAGATGCCTGCGCCGGCGAGCGTACGCACCGGTCCCGCCGATATGGCATTGATGCGGATGCCCTGCGGACCGTAGTCGGCCGCGAGATAGCGTACAGAGGCTTCAAGCGCGGCCTTGGCGACACCCATCACGTTATAGTTCGGAATGACTCGCATCGATCCGCCATAGGTGAGCGTCAGCATCGACCCACCTTCCGGCATGATTGCCGCTGCGCGCTTAGCGATTTCCGTGAACGAGAAGCAGGAAATGACCATCGTGCGCGTGAAGTTTTCCCGCGTCGTGTTGGCGTACTGTCCCTTGAGCTCGTTCTTGTCGGAAAAACCGATGGCGTGGACGAGGAAATCGATCTTGCCCCAGCGCTCCCGGAGCGAGGCGATGGTCGCATCGACCGAGGCGAGATCCTCCACGTCGCACGGCAGTACGAAATCGGAGCCGAGCTCCTCGGCGAGTGGCTTCACCCGCTTGCCGAGCGCCTCACCCTGGTAAGTGAAGGCTAGGTCCGCACCATTGGCCGCGAGCGTCTTGGCGATGCCCCAGGCGATCGAGTGGTTGTTGGCGACGCCCATGATGAGGCCGCGCTTTCCCTGCATAAAACCGCTCATGGACTTACCCGTTGTAACGCTGGAAAACGAGCGTGGCGTTGGTGCCACCGAAGCCGAAGGAATTGGAGAGGACGGTATCGATCTTGGCATTGTCGATCCGCTTGCGGACGATCGGCACGCCGTCGAATTCCGGATCCAGTTCGCTGATATGCGCGCTTTCGCCAATGAAGCGTTCCTGCATCATAAGCAGCCCGTAGATCGATTCCTGCACGCCAGCCGCGCCGAGCGAATGGCCCGTCAACGACTTGGTAGACTGGATGTGCGGGATCTTGTCGCCGAACACTTCACGGATGGCGCCGATTTCCTTCGAGTCGCCGACCGGAGTCGAGGTTCCGTGCGTATTAATGTAGTCGACTTCGCCCTTTACGGTGGAGAGCGCCTGACGCATGCAGCGTACCGCACCTTCACCGGACGGGGCAACCATGTCGTAGCCGTCCGAGGTCGCGCCATAACCGGTAATCTCGGCATAGATCTTGGCGCCACGTGCCTTGGCGTGTTCAAGTTCTTCAAGAACAAGGACACCCGCGCCTCCGGCGATGACGAAGCCATCGCGGTTGGCGTCATATGCGCGGGATGCGGTTGCCGGCGTGTCGTTGAACTTGGACGACATGGCGCCCATGGCGTCGAACAGGTTCGACATCGTCCAGTCGAGATCCTCATGGCCGCCAGCGAACATCATGTCCTGCTTGCCCCACTGGATGAGTTCGGCCGCATTGCCGATGCAATGGGCCGAGGTCGAGCAGGCCGAGGAGATCGAGTAGTTCACGCCATGGATCTTGAACCACGTGGCAAGCGTCGCCGACGCGGTGGACGACATCGCCTTGGGAACGGCGAACGGGCCGATGCGCTTCGGGCTGTTGTTGTTGCGGGTAATGTCGGCGGCTTCAACGACTTGGCGGGTCGATGGGCCACCAGAGCCCATCACGATGCCGACGCGTTCCTTCTGGGCGTAATCGGCCTCTTCGAGACCGGCATCGGCGATGGCCTGCTTCATGGCAACGTGGTTCCACGCACCGCCCTGGGACAGGAAGCGCATCGCGCGGCGGTCGACCAACTCGGTCGGATCCAGCGACGGCCGGCCCCAGACCTGGCACTTGAAGCCGTGGTCGGCGAAATCCTGCGAGAACGAAATGCCGGACTTGGCGTCCCGAAGCGATTGCGTGACTTCGGCGGCATCATTGCCGATGGAGGATACGATGCCGAGACCCGTTACAACTACCCGTCTCATTTCCTTGACCTTTTTGTTATCGTAGATCGGACAGGGCCCTCAGGCCGTCTTGTCCTTCGACAGACCGACGCGAAGGTCGGTGGCCTGATATATGGTTTCGCCGTCGGCCTTCAGCCAGCCATCGGCCGTTCCGAGAACGAGGCGGCCGCGCATCACCCGCTTGAAGTCGATGCCATACTCGAGAAGCTTGGTGTGCGGTCGGACCATTCCCTTGAACTTCACCTCTCCGGTGGAGAGGGCCATGCCGCGGCCTTCCTCGCCGAGCCAGCCGAGGAAAAAGCCGGTGAGCTGCCACATGCCGTCCAGCCCGAGGCAGCCCGGCATGATCGGATTGCCCTGGAAGTGGCAGGGAAAATACCAGTCGTCAGGGCGCACGTCGTATTCGGCGCGGATATAGCCCTTGTCGAAGGCGCCGCCCGTTTCGGAAATATCGGTTATCCGGTGAACCATCAGCATGGGCGGCAGGGGAAGCTGGGCATTGCCCGGGCCGAACAGTTCGCCGCGGCCGCATGCGAGGATTTCCTCGTAGTTGAAGCTCGATTGTCTTGTCGTCATGTGTTCTTTTTCTCCTCCCTTCGGCCTTAGGGTTTTCGGAGGTTTAGAGCAAGACCGGATAGAATAGAAGTGCAACCTTGGCCGCGCTTCCATGAACCTCCGATCCGCATGGTAAGCCGATTTGATCGCAGTCGCATACAGGATGGAGATTGGCACGACCAGAGGTCAAGCCGACAAAAACCAATAAAAGCGACGCATGGCTATGCTGCAGTGCCCGCACGACTATTGAAAGAAAATCTGTTCAAAGTTATATCGGGCTTGGAAAACTGTAAAAAAAGCGGGCAACGGAGCGGAGATCGTCCTTATGACGGACGCGGCAATGATGGATGCGGAAGCCAAGCTGCGACGCTCGGGTTTGCGCCCGACGCGTCAGCGCGTGGCCTTGGCGACATTGCTATTCGCCAAGGGCGACCGCCATCTGACGGTTGAGGAGCTGCACGAGGAAGCCCTCGAGGCTAACGTCCCGGTATCGCTCGCAACGGTCTACAATACCTTGCATCAGTTCACCGAGGCCGGTCTCATTCGTGTGCTCGCCGTCGAGAGCGCAAAGACCTATTTCGATACGAACATCTCCGATCACCATCACTTCTTCGTCGAAGGAGAGAACGAGGTTCTCGACATTCCGGTCAGCAATATCGAGATCGGCAATTTGCCGGAGCCACCGGAAGGCATGGAAATCGCCCATGTCGACGTGATCATCCGGCTGCGCCACAAGGCCAAGTAAGCCTCGTTTCATTCTCTATTTCATGATCTCGTCCGGATGACGGCCAGGCCGCGGTCTATAACGGATTGTCGACCAGCCGAATTTCAGAGCCCCGCCCCGTATCACGAAAGAGGTGAGCATCCCGAACGCGGATGACAGCGGCAAACCCATTCCAACTGCATCGCACGCAGTGAAGGCCGCCGCCCCCGCGAGCGCCGCCGTCACGTAGATTTCCGGCCTGAGCAGGACAGACGGTTCCCCGGCGACGACGTCGCGGAGGATGCCGCCGAAGGTCGCCGTCAGAGTGCCGGTAACGATGGCTACGGTCGGTGAGCCGGTCGCCGAGAGCCCCTTTGCCGCACCCATCACGCAATAGGCCGAGAGACCGATAGCGTCGAGCCAGAGGAGCAGGCGGTAACGGGATTCCAACCGGGGGGCAGTGAAGAACACCAGGATCGCGACGACGACGCAGACGATGACATAGGTTGGGTTCCGCACCCAGAAGACCGGCAGTGAGCCGAGCGCAAGATCGCGCAAGGTTCCTCCTCCGATGCCGGTGATCGAAGCCATGAAGATGAAGCCGATCAGATCGAGCTGCTTGCGGGAGGCCGCCAGCGCGCCCGTCGCCGCAAAGACGGCTACTCCGGCATAGTCGAGGAGGACGAGAAGCATTTTTTGAACCTTTTGGCGCTACACTTCCGGGCGATACTATCCGGCCGTTTCAGGAGGACGAGCAACCATGCATATCGCATCCGGGCCATCGCCCGCAAAGGCCATCCTGTTGTCCATGCTGTTGGTCCTTGCGCCGCTTGTATCCACCGGCCCTGCGGTCGCACAGCAGCAGCTTATCGACGATCCCGAAGCCTACGAGAAGGACCATTTCGAGACGCGCTGCGACAGTGTCCAGTACGAGGCCGATTTCATCAACCGGATCGACATCAACAACGACGGGATCGTCGATGCGGTGGTCAACGAGGGCGCTGTGGTCTGCGACGGAGATCGCGGGCCGGGTTGCACCGAGGAAGGTTGTCCCTACAATTTTTACCTTCAGGTGAAGGAAGGCGGTTATTTCATGATCGCCACCGCCCAGATGTACGGTTACGATTTCATCAAACGCTTCGGCAACATGGTCTTCGTGTTGAAGATGCATCCACGCTATTGCGAGCGGACGGATAGTGCTCCTTGCGAGATGACGGTCAGGGTGCGCGGAGCGAAGTTCCTTACCATTTCCAAGAAATAGGTGACGGCTAGGGCTGTGGAACGATTCGGTCGATTCGACCTAGAATGCGATAGGCGGCAAGTCCGAGCCATTCGCGCACGGCGGTTGCCGTCAGCTGGGCATTCGACGTCGGCTGCGTGAAGTCGAAGCCGAGCTGCGCACGACCGCTGGTGCGGTAGTCGATCGGCCACGGAATGACATCGATGCCGGCCGCGCGGAACAGCCCGATCGAACGGGGCATGTGAAACGCGGAGGTGATGAGCAGGCAGGGCGAGAACCTGAACTCTTGCATAAGCGCCTGCACGTTGGCGACATTTTCCTGCGTTGTCCGCGAGGTGTTCTCCCTGACGAGCCGCGATGTGTCTACGCCCATGTTGGCAAGGAACCGGGCGGACGAGTCCGCATCGCCCTCGTAGGTGCCGCTGAGCGAACCGTCGCCCCCCGATACCAGGATTTTGGCGTCCGGAAACAGCCGTGCGAGGCGTGCCATTTCCACGAATCGGTCAGCGGCCTGATTGAGCTCGATTTCGCTGCGCACGGTGGTCACTTCCGTATCGACCGCTCCGCCGAGCACGATCATGCAGGCAACCTCATCCGGATCGGACGCGGGCTTCGGAAAAACACCTTCCAGCCGCTGCAAGGCAACGGCGCCCGTGGTGGTGAAGATCGTGACAAACAGTACCAGAGCGGCAATGCCGTGCAGAACGCATGCAAGCATTCGGAATTTGAACGCCAGAGCCGCGATGCCAAGGACAAGCAGCCCGAAGACAAGGGATAGCGGCTGAACGGCGAGCCATGCGATTTTGGAGAGAAGAAACATCGGGCCAGGCTGTTTACAGATTCATGACGCGCGCGAAGGCATTCGCACACGATGCCAGCGCCGAATCGATCATGACAGTAAATTCTGGAGAATTTGGTGGAGCTAAGCGGGATCGAACCGCTGACCTCTTGCATGCCATGCAAGCGCTCTCCCAGCTGAGCTATAGCCCCATCAAGGGTCCGGCGATGCCGGTTCCGGGAACCTTCGGGCCGGTCGGCCCGTCGGGTGGCGGCTTATTACTTCCGGTTTTCGGAGAGTGCAAGCCTAAAAATCACAAGGCCCGGAAAACTTTTCACGATCCGGGCCTTGTGGCTACCGTCAAACTTCGTCGTCGTCGCCGCCGACGCCGATGATACCGGTCATGTCGTCGTCGTCTTCGTCCTCGTCGGTCTCGAGGAAGGTGTCATCGTCATCATCACCGAGATCGACATCGTCTTCACCGATGTCCGGCAGATCGTCGGAGCCGGTGGCCTCGTCGGCATCTTCCAGCGAAACGAGTTCGATGTCGGTGTTTTCGGTATCGACTTCGGCGATATCCTCCTCTTCGGCTTTCTCCATGATGGAAGCTACCGAGGTTTCCTCGAAGTACGAAAGGGGCCAAGACTTGCCGGTGTAGGGAGAGACGATCGGATCCTTGTTCAGATCGTAGAATTTCTTGCCCGTATCCGGGCAGGTGCGTTTAGTGCCAAGTTCCGCTTTTGCCACTGTGAAAGCCTCATCATGCGAATTGAAGGTCGGGCATGCGCCTGGGCGCGGGCATGGTTGGCCCGTCCCAATGTCAGTCGGTCCCCTTAATCGTTGCTCTGCCTCCTGTCAAAGCTAATCTGCCGATATGATATGCATGGGATGTAGGAAAGCCTTGTGGCGCGAAATCGCGCCTCGGTTGTCTCGCGCTCGCGGATGCGATGCCGCTTTCCGTTGCTACTTATCCGGTCCGGATGGGACGAATTTGCCCACTGGTCTTCCATGAGGCCCGGATAGTCATTAAGACGGCCTGTCTGCGGTCTGTACCGATAACCGTGGGCGCCGGATTTCTGAGTGGACGACTGAAAAAGGTATATCGTGACGGTAATCGCCATTGACGGGCCGGCCGCAGCCGGAAAGGGAACGCTTTCCCGGCGGATCGCTGAAGAGTACGGCTTTCATCACCTCGACACCGGCCTCACTTATCGCGCGACCGCCAAGGCCCTGCTCGATGCCGGACTGCCGCTGGACGACGAGGCCGTGGCGGCGGAGATGGCGCGTAAGTTGGATCTGTCAGTTCTCGATCGGGAGATCCTTTCCGCGCACGAGATCGGCGAGGCTGCCTCGAAGATCGCCGTGATGCCCCAGGTTCGACGAGCTCTGGTCGAAGCCCAGCAGGCCTTTTCCCTACGGTTGCCCGGCACAGTGCTCGACGGCCGCGACATCGGCACCGTGGTTTGCCCAGAGGCGTCAGTGAAGCTCTATGTCACAGCCTCGCCGGAGGTGCGTGCCCGACGTCGTTACGACGAGATCGTCGCCAAGGGAGAGCAAGCGGATTTCGAGACGATATTCGCGGATGTGAAGAAGCGGGACGAGCGCGACATGGGCCGCGCGGACAGCCCGTTGAAGCCGGCGCAAGACGCGCACTTGCTTGATACCTCGGAAATGAGTATAGAGGCCGCATTTGAGGCGGCTCGCGAGATCATCGACGCCGCTCTGATGAAATAACGAGGACTGCGGTTTCCGCGCTCTTCGCAACCTTGCCAATCTGATCATCCCGGCGCCGGAAAGCCCCAAGAGGGCGGATGATCGTTTTGGCCGTGTGCAACACGAACCCACCGGCGCTGCAGCATCCGAATGCGGATGCCATTAGGAGATTCCATGTCTGTTTCTAACCCGTCGCGGGAGGACTTCGCAGCCCTCCTCGAAGAGTCCTTTGCCAAGACCGATCTTGCCGAAGGCTATGTTGCCAAGGGCATCATCACGGCCATCGAGAAGGACGTCGCCGTTGTCGACGTTGGTCTGAAGGTTGAAGGCCGTATCGCGCTGAAGGAATTCGGTGCCAGGGCCAAGGACGGTTCGCTGAAGGTCGGCGACGAAGTCGAAGTTTATGTCGAGCGCATCGAAAACGCGCTTGGCGAAGCCGTTCTCTCGCGCGAGAAGGCTCGCCGCGAGGAAAGCTGGATCAAGCTCGAAGCCAAGTTCGAGGCTGGTGAGCGCGTTGAAGGCATCATCTTCAACCAAGTCAAGGGTGGTTTCACCGTCGATCTCGACGGCGCCGTAGCCTTCCTGCCGCGTTCGCAGGTCGACATTCGTCCGATCCGCGACGTCACCCCGCTGATGCACAACCCGCAGCCCTTCGAAATCCTCAAGATGGACAAGCGCCGCGGCAACATCGTCGTTTCGCGTCGTACCGTTCTCGAGGAATCCCGTGCCGAGCAGCGTTCTGAAATCGTTCAGAACCTCGAAGAAGGCCAGGTGGTCGACGGCGTCGTCAAGAACATCACCGACTACGGTGCGTTCGTTGACCTCGGCGGCATCGACGGCCTGCTGCACGTCACCGACATGGCCTGGCGCCGCGTCAACCATCCGTCGGAAATCCTGTCCATTGGCCAGCAGGTCAAGGTTCAGATTATCCGCATCAACCAGGAAACCCATCGTATCTCGCTCGGCATGAAGCAGCTCGAGTCGGATCCGTGGGATGGCATTGCTGCCAAGTACCCGGTCGGCAAGAAGATCTCCGGTACCGTCACGAACATCACCGACTACGGTGCATTCGTCGAGCTGGAGCCGGGTATCGAAGGCCTGATCCACATCTCGGAAATGTCCTGGACCAAGAAGAACGTACATCCCGGCAAGATCCTGTCCACGAGCCAGGAAGTCGATGTGGTCGTTCTCGAAGTCGATCCGTCCAAGCGTCGTATCTCGCTCGGTCTCAAGCAGACCCTCGAGAACCCGTGGCAGGCCTTCGCTTACAGCCACCCGGCCGGCACCGAAGTCGAAGGCGAAGTCAAGAACAAGACCGAATTCGGTCTGTTCATCGGCCTCGAAGGCGATGTTGACGGCATGGTTCACCTCTCCGACCTCGACTGGAACCGTCCGGGCGAACAGGTCATCGAGGAGTACAACAAGGGTGACGTCGTCAAGGCTGTCGTTCTTGACGTCGACGTTGAGAAGGAACGCATCTCGCTCGGCATCAAGCAGCTCGGCCGCGACTCGGTCGGTGAAGCTGCCGCTTCCGGTGACCTGCGCAAGAACGCCGTCGTTTCGTGCGAAGTCATCGGCGTCAACGACGGCGGTATCGAAGTGAAGCTTGTCAACCACGAGGACATCACGTCGTTCATCCGCCGCGCCGATCTCTCGCGTGACCGTGACGAACAGCGTCCTGAGCGTTTCTCGGTCGGCCAGATCGTCGATGCTCGCATCGTCAACTTCTCCAAGAAGGACCGCAAGGTCACCCTGTCGATCAAGGCTCTCGAGATCGCCGAGGAGAAGGAAGCCGTTGCTCAGTTTGGTTCGTCCGACTCGGGTGCATCGCTTGGCGACATCCTGGGCGCCGCTCTGAAGAACCGTAACGCCGAGTAATCGCGCGGGTTCATGAAACTCGAAGGCCCGTCGGACATCGTCCGGCGGGCCTTTTCAATTCAGACCAGCGTATCAGGCCCAGCCGGCCATTTTCCAGTAGAGGTCGTTGGCGCTGTCGGAAATGCCGTGCTGAGGCGGCACGATCGCAAGCCCATCATCGGAAGTGGGAGCACTCGCCCGGGCATCCTTGTCCGGAGACTGCTCGGGTTCGTCGCCTTGCCGGTCTGGCATTTCCTGCTGGCCGGCCGACCCATCGCCATCATTCTCCCGTCGGCGTTCGTTTTCTTCCTTCGAACGTCTCTCCGGCGGCCCGCCGGCTTCTTCCTCGTCCGCATAGGGGTAACCGACCGCCGGGAAGCCGACGGGTTCACGGAAGAGAGGCGCTTGTCCGGCCTCAGGCCGTGGCAAGATCTGTGGCTCGGGTGGGTTTCGAAGAGTTGCGCTTTCCATGCGCTCAGCCGCAGAGCTGGTTTCCGAAAGCGATTGCGGCTGTTGCTCGGTAGTGTCTGTCGAGCCGAGGTCAGGCACGTTCGAAAGGACCGCCTCTCTTATCCTCCATGCCTGCGGTTCTTCGCTGTCGCTCTGGGAGGGAAGATAGGACGCGGCCAGTGATGCCCGCAGGAATTTCCCGAGGGCATCCTCGGCATTGCTTCCAACCCTGTTGGCAGGCGACGGCGTGGCCGCCGGCTGGGTCTGTCCTGCGGCGATCGCTTCCGCCACACGTGTGCGGGAAGGCTCTTCCGTATCCTCAACGTTCAGGCGGTTGGTGGGCCGGTGCTGGGCGCTATCTGTCTTCGCCGTGATGCCGCCGTTTTCTACGTCCGGGTCTTCCGATGTGGGGATCTGGGATGTCGCGCGCCACGCGTTGCCGGGCGCGAGCCAGCGTGATTGCGGCGCCGTTCGTTCCGGCGCATCGCCGACTTGCGTGTGCCCGGTGATATCGATCGTTACCTGTGTGGCGGTTCGCGGCAGAGCCCGGCCTGGACGATCGGAAGCAGCGTCGGAAAATTCGGCTGTCGCGTTAGCTGACGCTGGGTTGTCGGACGCGCCGCGGATCTCGATGGACGGACGGGCGGGCGATATCGTCGGGTGATCCGTTGCAGAAGCATGCCGAACGTCGGAATAGTCTGACGAAGACACGATCCGTAGATGCACAGGGCCTGCGTCTGTTCGAGGCTGGGCTAGTGGAGACGGCCGCGCGCTAGGTGTAGCACCGTCTGCTTCCTCTCCACCCGGGTGATAGCTCGTAAATGCGAACCTTGTAGGTGTCTGGCCGTCGCCGTCTTCGGCGATTTCCAGATGCATGGTCATGATCGCGGCATCCGGCCCGGACGGATCGGAAAAGGCGCCAATCACCGTCTTGAGGGCAAGTTGGTTGAACAACTGCGACAGTTGTTGCTCGACGATCTGTCGCTTGGCCTGCGGCAGGGCATGCAGTGCCTCGGCGAGTCGGCGCATGTAGCTCGCCTGTGTTTCGTTTTCCCTGCGTGCGATGCCGAGCGAGCGACCGAAGAGCTCGGCCATGATCGTGAAACTCTCTGCCGATCGTTCCGGACCGGAAAGCAGCAGCATGCTGACCCGTCCCGCGATAGCGGAACGGATGTCGAGACCGGCTTGCTCGGTGGTGACGGCGGTCGCGGGCGGGACAGGTCGTGCATGTCCGTTGCCGGACCCGTCTGTTCGGCGAACCTGATACGTCACGCTGTTCTGACTAATCTGAATCGGAGGCAGCACGTGGCGCTCCTTTCTGATTGGTGGCTTGGAGAGCAGATGCGTATGCGCGCCGCTCATGCGGCGGGGGCGGTCCGTTGGGTACTGGATCGACGCATGACCGAGGACTGGCCCGGTATTGCGCGTAAAACTAGCCTGCGAATGGTTAACAAATCGCTAAGTTCTAATGCGGCACATAGGTTTCGCGCATGGAATCCCCACTAGGTTGAGCAGAACGTGGAGAAAACCGGCGGATGTGATGGGCACCAATCTGATACTGAATACCGACAGCTACAAGTTCGGACATTTCCTGCAGTATCCGTCGGAGGTGCGCGGTATCAGCGGCTATGTGACGACACGCGGAACGTCGTTCTGGCCAGAGGTCGTTTTCTTCGGCCTGCAGATGTTCCTCAAGGAATACCTTTCCCGACCGATATCCAGGGCCGAAATCGATGAAGCCGAGGAGATCGCTGGCCTGCATGGCCAACCGTTCAACAGGGCCGGATGGGAGCATATCCTCAACACCCATGGCGGTTATATGCCCTTGCGCATCGAGGCGTTGCCGGAAGGCATGTTGGTGCGTCGGGATACGCCGGTGATGCAAGTTGCCAACACCGATCCTGAGCTTCCCTGGCTGACTGGACATTTCGAGACCGCCCTGCTGCGCGCGATCTGGTATCCGTCGACAATCGCCACGCATTCCCGTCGGTTGAAGGAAACGCTCCGGCCCTTCTACGAGAAAAGTAGCGATGATCCCGAACACGCGCTGGACCACGCTGTCGCCGACTACGGAGCGAGGGCCGCGACCTCGCTCGAGCAATCGGCCCTCGGGGGAATCGCGCATCTTCTGAGCTTCCGCCGAACCGACACTTTGGCGGCCGTTCTGGCAGGTCGGAAATATTACGGCGCGGACATGGCCGGCATCTCCGTCCCTGCGTCGGAACACACGACGATGCTGGCCTGGGGGCGGGAGCGGGAGTCCGACGCCTTTCGAAACATGATCGACCGCTTTTCGCCGTACGATGCCTATTCCGTCGTGTCCGACAGCTTCGATCTCTCCAACGCGGTGGCGGAAATCTGGGGGAAGACCTTGCGGGACAGGGTAATATCGTCCGGAGCCGCGCTGATCGTTCGCCCGGACAGTGGTGATCCGATCGACACCCCTGTGCAGGTCGTCGCACAACTCGCCTATGCCTTTGGGACGCACCTGAACACGAAAGGCTACAAGGTCATCGACCACAATGTCAGGGTCCTGCAGGCGGACGCCGTGTCGACGCAGGACATGACGATGGTGCTCGGCCGTCTCGAAGGCATGGGGTTCGCGGCCGAAAACATCTCGTTCGGAATGGGATCGTCGCTCATTCAGAAGGTCAGTCGCGACAGCCTTTCCTTCACGATGAGGTGCTCGGCCTACCAGGACGACACGGGAGTATGGCATGATATGTCCCGCCGTTCGATGCCCTTGCGCGAATCGACCGCCAAGGCCGGACGCCGTGCGGTCATACGGGAAGACGGTGACGTCTTCGACATCCCGCTGGAGGAACTGGGGCGTCGGCAGAATCTGCTGCAGCCGGTATGGGAAAACGGAAAGCTGCTTTCCGAATGGAGCTTGGCCGAAATAAAAGCGCGGATGAAGGGTTGAATCCGCAGTTACGGCGAATAGCCCCGGAACATCCGATATAGACCGACATCGTCCGAATTGACGGCAGAGATATAGGCGATGTCGCTGCTGTCGGAGGGTTCGATCTCCTGGACGAGAGCGTCGAGGAAGCTCGCCGGCACCATCTCGTCCGCAGGTTCTTCTATCCTCACTTGCCGGATCTCGTCTTCGTCGAAGACACTGATGGCCTGCTGATAATGTGAAAGTGCTGCAGCGAGCGGATCGGTCGCCGTTAGCGGATCGTAGGAGGTGTGTGGACGAAGCTCTGACGTTTTGGAATTCTCGTCGGTGTCCGTCATGGCCGCGGGGATCCTTTTGACCGCTGCCGCCCAATATCGGGCAGCATTGAAGGCGGGAGTGTCACCACTCGAAAACCTATCGAAAGGGCCTTAAAAAAGGATGATTGAAGATCGTCAGGCTGCTCGTTCCGGGAACAGCAGCCAGTAGAGGCCCTCGTCGTCCACCCCGACGGTGAACAGGCTTTCCCGGGCCTCCTTGGCGTCCGGAGCCAGCGGCAACACTTCTCTGTTCGCCACCTCCTCGGACGACAGGGCATCGAGCTCGTCCGAAAGAGCGGTTGAGGCATTGCCGGCATCCGGCTCGTCGGTCAACGCGGTTTCCGGCACTTCGGACTCTCCGGCCGCCTGCACTGTTTCGAAGACGAAGGCGAGCATCTGCAGCGCTGCCGTCTCATCGACCTGACCGGTCTCTCCGCCGGTCTTTGCGCTCTGGTCGTTGCGTGCTTCGATCGCGTCCTGCATCTCCTGAACGTCGGCGAGCTTATCCGCCGTCTCCAGCGCCTTGAGATCCTGAACGCGCTCGGCGCGGCTCTGGTCGTCGACCACGCGCGTGGGATCCCAGAACCCCTCTTCCAGCTTCAATTCCTCAGCCGTCCGGGGATCGGCGACCTGGTCGAGCCGCTGCATGACCCGCCGGAGTTCGGTGTCACTGCCGCCGCCGCCATTGGCCTGCTTGTCGAGGGCTGCCATCAAGCGCTCGTTGGCATCCCCGAAGGGGAACATGATGGCTTCGGCCAGGACCGAGAGAGTGATGCGCAGATCGCCCAGACCGAGTTTCTCCTCGATCTTGTCGATCGTCTCGTCGTCGAGATTCTTGATGTTGTCGGCGACCGCCCTGGCGAAGGCGTAGGGCGTATCGAAATCGAGTCGGTCGAGCCCGAGCTCCTTGCCGAGCGCGTCGATCAACTGGATCTTGAGTTCGTTGGTGCTGACATTGCTTTGATTGAAAAGAGCTTCGATGATCTTGCCCCGAGATCGCTCGGCTTCCTTGCTCAGCGTGATCCGGGCTTCCAGCAGGGGATCCTGCTGGGGCGTCTGGTTCTGCTCGCGCAATTCCTCACGGCGCTTCTCCTCCATCGAGTCGAGCATGGACTGCATGGTGTCGAAGGCGAATTGCGGTGCCGTCTGCTGCAGAGGCGGAATCATGTCGTGATCCTCGCAAGTCGATAAGCCGATGCTCGCGAGAATACCAGTCAAGAGTTAATAGGAGGCAAAAGGATGCAACCGGAAATAATGGTTCAGCTGTGGGCGAAGATATCGGTGTCTTCCCACCCCAGCAGGTCGAGCTTAGCTCGCGTCGGCAGGAACTGGAAGCAGGCCTCGGCATGGTCCATGCGCCCGTCCCGGATCAACCGTTCCGTGAGCTTGTCGCGCAATGCATGGAGGTAAAGCACGTCGGAGGCCGCGTATTCGAGCTGCGCCTGGGAAAGTACGGCAGCCGCCCAGTCAGATGACTGCTGTGCCTTCGAGATGTCCACGTCGAGCATCTCTTTCAGGTTGTCCTTGAGGCCGTGACGATCCGTATAGGTCCGGCAGAGCCGCGAGGCGATCTTGGTGCAGAACACCGGGGTCGTGGTGACGCCGAAGGTGTGAAACAGCACGGCGATGTCGAAGCGGCCGAAGTGAAAGATCTTCTGGCGGGAAGGATCGGCAAGCATCGCGACGAGGTTCTCCGCCTGTGTTTGGCCGGGGGCAATACGGATCACGTCTGCTGATCCATCGCCGGGCGAAAGCTGCACGACGCAAAGCCGATCCCGCCGTGGCACAAGGCCCAGTGTCTCGGTGTCGATCGCGATTGCGCCGGTATAGCGCGCGGCATCGGCTGCGGAAATGTCACCCTCGTGATAGCGGATCGTCGCGGCCATCAAATTCTCCAGCCCGGTATGTCAGCGAATGATGGCCTATAGCGCAAAGCCGTAACTGGCTCCACCGCTTTTGCCGGAGAGGGAATATCCGGATCGGATGTGTCAGAAACCGCCGGCACGTATGAGTGGGCCGCCGTCCGTCAGTTCGGTATAGGCCAGCGTCTGGTCGAGATGAGCGGCGCGCAGCGAGAGCAGCTTTTCGGCATAGCGCAGACGCACCGGAAGATAGGCCGGGTCATCTGCAAGGTTGCGGAGTTCGGCGGGGTCCTCGCGCATGTCGAACAGCAGGGCGGGAAGCCCGCTGAAGTGGACGTATTTAAACCGGTCATCCCGCACCACGGCAAGATTGCACTTGTTTGAGGCAAGTCCGAAATGGCTCTCTGTGCTGCCGTTGACGATGTCGCGGAAATCGAACTCCCAGAACGCGCAATCGCGCCAATCCTGGGGATTGGCGGTACCATCGAGGAAAACCTGGAGCGAACGCCCGTCCTGGTGATTGCCGGGTGTGACCTCCATCTTTTCGCAGAGAGTAGGCATCAAGTCTGCCGCCGAGGTGAATGCGTCCACCTGCTGACCACGGCTTTGCCGGTCGCGCGGATCGCGGATGACAAGAGGAATATGATAGCTACCCTCGTGAAAGCCGCTCTTGCCGAGGCACCAGTGGTCGCCCATCATCTCGCCATGGTCGGAGGTGAAAACCACGATCGTGTTGTCCCACGCGCCGGACGCCTTCAGCGCGGCGCATATCCGCCCGAACTGCGCGTCCACTTCGCTGATCATGCCGTAGTAGACAGCGCGGACGATATCGAACTCGCGCGAGCCCCAGGCCGATACCTTTCCTTCGGCGCCGTAGATGAAGTTGTCGGCTGAAAGCCTGTCCAGCTCGTAGGCCACATAGGGGTGAATCGCTGCTTCCTGGTCGCGCTCGGCTGCGCGCGCATAGACGGGGCCGCCTCCCGGTTCATACATCCGGTTATACGGCTCCGGAACGCAGAACGGTGGATGCGGTCGGAGGAAGGAGATGTGCGCGAACCATGGCTTTTCCTGCTCCTGCATCCAGCGCAGGAAAGCGTCGGTCAGAAAGGCGGTCTGCGTTTCGTCCGCGTTATAGGCGGGCGGTTCATTGTTGATGGCGTTTCGTCCGCCGTGCGAAGTCGCGTGGACGGACCGTTCAAATGCAGTCGCGTGGCCTCTTTCCCGCAGCCAGCTCAGCCACTGCTTTTCATTCTCGATCAGCAACTGGCCCGTCGTGAAGCCCGTAAGGACGCCTTCGTAGGAGGTGAGGTGGGGATCGTTCGGGTGAAGGGTCCTCGGGTCGGGCGACACGTCGGTATAGCCGAACAGGGTCGGATCATAGCCGGCCCGCCTGGCGGCGAGGGCAATATTGTCGAATCTCCGGTCCAGAGGTGTTCCGTTGCGGCAGACGCGGTGATTCATCTGGTAAAGGCCGGTATAGATGGAGGCACGCGCGGGAGAGCACGGCGCGGCACCTGCATAGTGGCGCCTGAACAGCACGCCTTCCGCCGCCAGAGCATCGACGTTAGGAGTTTTTACAACGGGATGACCGACAGCCGAGACGCTGTCGCCGCGCCATTGATCCGCGGTAATCAAAAGAACATTGGGCTTCATGAATCACCAGTCCCGCCGCCTGCATCCCAGTCATAGCGTTCGGAGGTTTGCATGCCTAGCTCTTGCATGCGTTGCTGGCCATTACCGAAAAATTTATGATTGATTTACGAATTTGGGTGAGCTGCCTCCATTTCGGTCTAAATGCTGTCCGAATTTGCCTGATTTGAAGGCATTTCATGATCAGTCATGCGATATACGCATTGCTGCAATGCGAGAGTAGGGCTGTACCTTCAAAGCGATTTGAATATATTGGAACCATCGAAGCGACGCACTCCTCCTCCCAGCGTCGTTAGATAGGATCGGCAATACTCCTCCTCCTCCCAATTGCCGATCAAGTTTAAGAGCCTGACGCACCTCCTCCCGCGTCAGGCTCTTTTCATTTGCATTCCCTGTTCTCTTTATCGACCGCTTGAGTTTGCGTGGCCATTAAAGGTTTGGTCTTCACGTGAGGCCCGTAAGGAACATACTCTGCGGACGCAAATTACGGTCCGTGAGCAATATCGGGCGTGAAGGGAGTAGAGTATGGCAGCGAAATTCGGAACCAGCGGCCTGCGAGGTCTGTCGACGGAGCTGACGGGAAGCGTTTCGGCGCTCTATGCCACGGCCTTTGCCCGCTTCCTGTTTGCCCGCTCGCTCGCGCGGCCGGGGGCGATGATCGCCATCGGACGGGACTTTCGCGAATCAAGTCCTGCCATTGCCTCGACCGTCGTTGCCGCACTCCGACGGGCCGGGCTGTCGCCCGTCGACTGCGGCCCTGTGCCGACGCCAGCGCTCGCGCTCTATGCGATGAAGTATGGCGCCGCCGCGATCATGGTGACCGGTTCGCATATCCCGGCGGACCGGAATGGCATCAAGTTCTATCGGCCTGACGGCGAGATCGGTAAGAACGATGAAGCCGCGATCACGGCACTGGCCGAGAAACTTGCTGGCGATCCCGGTGCTAATGCAGTGGAAGCAGGCAGCGCCGAGGACCGTTCCGCCGCCGTCGCCGCGCTTTTCCTCGATCGCAACAAGGCCGTTCTCGGCCCGGGCGCGCTCGCGGGGCTCAAGATCGGCGTCTATCAGCATAGTACTGTGGCTCGTGGCATGTTGGTCGACGTCCTACGCCACTACGGTGCCGAGGTCATGACGCTCGGGCAGTCCGAGGTCTTCATTCCCGTGGATACCGAAGCCGTTTCCTCCGAGACGCTGTCGAAGATAGCCGGCTGGGCGAAGGAGCATCGACTGGACGCGCTAGTCTCGGCGGATGGCGACGGCGATCGGCCGCTGCTGGCCGACGAAAACGGCATACCCTTGCGCGGCGATCTGCTCGGTCTGATCGCCGCCCGTTTTCTCGATGCCCAGGTCGTGGTGACGCCGGTGACCTCGAATTCCGGTATAGAGGGCGCAGGTTCCTTCGAGGTCCGGCGAACCCGTGTAGGTTCCCCCTTCGTGATCGCCGCCATGGATGCCGCCGTGGCTGACGGCCGTTCCGGCGTGATGGGGTTCGAAGCCAATGGCGGGCTGATGCTCGCTTCAGAGTTCCGCGTCGAAGGACGGACGATCGGGCCGTTGCCGACGCGTGATAGTTTCCTCCCTGCGCTTGCGGCCTTGTCGCTGGCGTCCTCGCGAAAAGTTCCCCTGTCGCACATCGTTGACGACTTCAGCCTGCCGGTGGCGGTGGCCGACCGGCTGGAGAATTACCCAACGGAAAAGAGCGCGGCACTGATGGCGTATCTGCGGGCCTCGCCCGAAAACCTGCAGGGCTTCCTGTCATCGATCGGACCGGTCGCTTCTACCACCGACATCGATGGTCTGCGTGTTGCGCTCGCCGATGGCGCCGTGATCCATTTCCGTCCGTCGGGTAACGCCCCCGAGATGCGGTGCTATGTGGAAGCCGGCACGGAAACGGAGGCCAGGCAGATTCTCGCGAAAGGACTTGCGGCACTGGACGAGTGGCAGCCGGTCTGAAGGCCGGCCGACACCAAGCTCAGAACGGAAGCTTCATGCCCGGAGGGATGGGCAGGCCCGCGGTCATTTCCCTGGTCTTTTCCGCCATGACCGCCTCGGCCTTGTCCTTGGCGTCCTTGTGGGCAGCGACGATCAGGTCCTCCAGAATCTCGACGTCATCTTCCTTGAAGAGCGAGGGGTCGATCTTGACGGACCGGAGCTCTCCTTTGCCGGTCATCGTCAGGCTGACGAGACCGCCGCCGGACTTGCCTTCGACTTCGAGTGCGGCGATTTCCGCCTGCATCTTCTCCATCTTGGCCTGCATTTCCTTGACCTTGCCCATCATGCCCATGATGTCGCGCATGGTGCTTCTCCTTGGTCTGTTATCTGTGTCTTGATCTTAGAAATCGATGTCGTCGCCGGGGAGGATGTCACCCTCCGCCGATTCCGCCGCCGCCGGAACTGCCGGCGTTTCGTCAGATTCAGTTTCGACCGCGCGGATCCTCACGTCAGTGATCCGTGCCCCGGGAAAGCGGGACAGGATCGCCATGACGTCCGGATCCTGCCGCGCGTCCCGCAACTGCTCTTCCTTGCGAGTGGTTTCAGCTTCTGCGAGGGTCGGAGACCCAGGTTCCCTGGAGAGGATGACCATCCAGCGAATCTCGGTCCATTCCTCCAACCGGCGCTGAAGGTCACCAACAAGCGACTTCGGCGCTTCCGGCGGAAGATTGATCTCCAGTCGACCCGGCTCGATTCCGACAAGGCGCACATAGGCGCGCATCAATGCCTTGAGCTTCGGATCCCTGTTCTTGGTGCAGAGGTCGGCAATATCCTCGAGCGAATTGATGGCGACCTTGGGGACCGGTTTTTCGACCGGCCGGCTCTCCGGATTCACGACGATCGGTTCCGGCTCTCGAACGGATTGAGGCACCGCTTGCAGTCGCGCAGTCGGTGACGCCGGCCCAGTGGAATAGGTGGAAACGGTCTGCTGGGCGACAGCACTGGTCTGGAATGACGCCCTCGGTGCGCCGCCTCCATTGGATTGTGGAGAGGGGGTAGTTCGGCCTCCGCTGTCCTCCGACGACGTTTCCAGCAGCCGGCGTGCCGCCTCTTCCGGCGAGGGAAGGCTCGCGGCATGGGCGAGCCGGATCAGCACCATTTCGGCTGCGCCCGCCGGCCTTGCCGAATTCTCCGCTTCCGGAATGCCCTTCAGCAGCATCTGCCACATGCGTGACAGCGTCGTCACCGCGACCGTTTCGGCAAACTCGCTACCCTTTACTCGCTCGATTTCGCTGAGTGAGGGATCCTGCGCAGCCGACGGCACATATTTCAGCCGCGTAACCAGATGGGTGAAATCGGCGAGGTCGGTCAGCACCACCGTCGGATTGGCGCCTGCCTCGTACTGGCTCTGGAATTCGCCTAGGGCGGCCGCGGCGTCGCCGGTGACCAGATGATGAAACAGGTCGACGATGCGGGCGCGGTCGGCCAGTCCCAGCATGTTGCGCACGGCATCTGCTTCGACGACCCCGCCGCCATGGGCGATCGCCTGATCGAGCAGCGACAGGCCGTCACGGGCGGAGCCATCGGCCGCGCGTGCGATCATCGCGAGCGCTTCCTCGTCGGCGGAAATGCCTTCCTTCGCGGCAATCGTCGAGAACAGCCCGACGAGGTCGGCAGCGCTGATCCGGCGCAGGTCGAAGCGCTGGCAGCGCGACAGAACCGTAATCGGAACCTTGCGGATTTCGGTGGTAGCGAAGATGAACTTCACATGCTCCGGCGGCTCTTCGAGCGTCTTCAGCAAGCCGTTGAAGGCCTGCGTTGACAGCATGTGTACTTCGTCGATGATGTAGACCTTGTAGCGTGCCGAAACCGGGCGGTAGCGCACCTGCTCGATGATCTCGCGGATGTCGTCGATGCCGGTATGCGAGGCCGCGTCCATCTCGATAACGTCGACATGGCGGCCTTCCATGATCGCCTGGCAATGCTCGCCGGGAACCCGAAGGTCGATCGTCGGCTTGTCGATCTCGGCGGTCTTGTAGTTGAGCGCGCGCGCCAGGATGCGGGCGGTGGTGGTTTTCCCGACGCCGCGAACCCCGGTCAGCATGTAGGCTTGGGCGATGCGTCCGGTTTCAAACGCGTTGGTCAGCGTCCGGACCATCGGTTCCTGGCCGACCATCAGGTCAGAAAAATCTTTGGGGCGGTATTTCCGGGCGAGAACGCGATAGCCCGCCGTCTGGCCGTTGGCATTCGGTGCTGTCGGCTCGATTTCGCTCATCGCCCCTGCCGGAATCCTCGTTTGCCCGGTTTTGGGCAGCATAGGCCGACATCATAGCAGGCGTCGGCTCTCGGGGAAGGTGGGAGGCTGGCACGGTGACCCGTGCCGGGCTCGTTAGGGCTGCTTCCTTCCGGACCTGACCCGGTTGGCGAGTGGCTCGTCCACCACCAACCTCCCGCGCCACATATCGGCAATAACGCAAGCAAATGCAAGCCAAGTCGATAAAAAACTGATATGTGAGAGAAAAACGATGGAGGAACACCTTGAAGCCGTTCGAACTCGACGCCAGGCTGGAGCGGGATAGTCGTCTCCTTCTGAGACTCGATCTCTGCCAGATCAGGCTTATGAACGACCGCCGCTGGCCCTGGCTGGTTTTGGTGCCGCAACGGCCTGAAGTTGCCGAAATATTCGAACTGACGCCTCTCGATCAGGCCATTCTGACCTTTGAGCAGGTGACGGTTGCGAGCGCGCTGAAGAATGTGACAGGCGCGTGCAAGATCAATGTCGGAGCTCTCGGAAATATTGTCCGGCAGCTACATATACATGTGATCGCGCGAAAAGAAGGCGATCCCAACTGGCCGGGACCTGTCTGGGGTTTCGAGAAGGCCGAACCTTATGCTACCGATGACGAAAAGGATTTCCGAAGCAGGTTTCTCGAAGCACTTCATCCATGATCAGATCGATATTTGAGACGGACGGCCCTCATCCGGAACCGAGTGATCTGACGGCCTTTTCGCAGAACGGGCTCGATCGTCGGGCAGAACAACGCGAAGAGGATTGCCTCGAAAAGGCGCTTCAGGTGGAGGGCGCCCACGCCATGGCGCTTGCCGGCAACCATCTGATCCTGAAGCATGACGGCCAGGTTCTAGACCCGCTGTTCGCGCCCTATGAGATGGCGGAACTGTCTCCCGATTTCGACAATGCGGTACTTCTTGGTTTCCAGCCGAGCGGGGAACCGCGGCTCGCCGTACCCATTGCTCTTGAGCCGGATCAACTCGCAAGCCAGTACAAGGCGGCCGACGCTCGGGCGCTTTACCGCGAAGGATTGCTGGGTGGCGAATTGCTCGGCGAAGCGGCTCAGGCAATCAGCCTTGTCCGCTGGAATCTCGACAACCGTTTCTGCGGTCGGTGCGGCGGGAAGATGGAACCGAGGATTGGCGGCTACAAGCGAGTCTGCACGGCTTGCGACCACATGATCTTTCCGCGCACCGATCCGGTCGTTATCATGCTGGCGATAGACGAAAAGACCGATCGCTGCCTGCTTGGCCGCAACCATCGCTTTCCGGAGGGCATGTATTCCTGCCTCGCGGGCTTCCTGGAGCCGGGTGAGACGGTCGAGAATGCAGTTCGCCGGGAGACTTTGGAGGAGGCGGGGATAGAGGTCGGCCGGGTGCGTTATTATGCCTCCCAACCCTGGCCCATGCCGCATCAGCTGATGATTGGCTGTTTCGCCGAAGCGGTGACGAACTCGATCACGGCGGATACCACCGAGCTTGCCGATTGCCGCTGGTTCACGCGCGAAGAGCTGGCGGCGATGCTTGACGCCCGGTCGGACGACGGCAAGAACGCGCCGCAGGCCGGAGCCATCGCGCATCGCCTGATGGCGGACTGGCTGGATTGGCCTTGATGGTTTGCAGTTCGTAAGCGGCTATAGTTTGCCGCGCATCGGATGGCCCTTGTAGACCCCGAGGATGCGGACCTTTTCCGAGAAGAACCGTAGCTCCTCCAGCGCACGCTCGACCGGGGCATCGTGCGGATGGCCTTCGATGTCCGCGTAGAACTGCGTGGCCACAAACTTTCCGCCGATCTGGTAGCTTTCCAGCTTCGTCATGTTGATGCCGTTGGTGGCGAACCCGCCCATGGCCTTATAAAGCGCCGCGGGAATGTTGCGGACATTGAAGACGAAGGTCGTGACAAACAGCTCGTCTGCGGTAGACCGCTGGACAAGCTTCTCGTCGCGGGAGAGGACGACGAATCTTGTCACGTTGTTTTCGGTATCCTCGACGTTCTCGGCGATGATATCGAGTCCGTATAGATCCGCTGCGAGCCGCGGGGCGAGTGCGGCCATGGTCCGGTCGCCCTTTTCCGAAACGAGCTTGGCCGCGCCGGCTGTATCGCCGGCGATGACCGGCTTCCAGCCGTTCGAGCGGATGATCTTCCGGCATTGTCCGAGCGCATGGATATGGCTGTGGACCGTCTTGATCTCCTCGCGGTTAACGCCGGGAACGACCATCAGTTGGAACCTGATCGGCATGAAATATTCGCCGACGATATGAAGGCGTGATTCCGGCAGCAAATAGTGGATATCGGCGACACGACCGGCGATAGTGTTCTCGATCGGGATCATCGCCAGATCGGCGTCGCCGTTTTCGACGGCGACGAAAGCGTCCTCAAAGGTTGGGCAGGGCAGCGGTTCCATTTCGGGAAACATGTCGCGGCAGGCCATGTCCGAATTGGCGCCGTAGTCGCCCTGAAAGGAGATCCTGTTCGTTTTCGTGGTCATGTCCTGAACCTGCCTTACTGTTCCCTGCTCGAAAGTATCTGCCGCGCCTTGTCGAGGTCGGCCTGCGTGTCGACGCCGAGCGGAACCGAGTTGATGATCTCCGCGTCGATGCGCATGCCGGCTTCCAACGCGCGCAGCTGTTCGAGGGACTCGCGCTTCTCCAGCGTCGACGGAGGCAGCGAAACGAACCGCTCCAGCGCCGCGCGACGATAGGCGTAAAGGCCGATGTGATGATAGAGCGGGCCGTTGCCGTAAGGCGCGGTGGAACGGGTGAAATAAAGTGCCCTCAGGCGATCCTGTGACAGCGGTGAGCCGACCACCTTGACGACGTTCGGATTGGTCCTTTCGTCCTCGTGGGTTATCTCGACGGTCAGCGTGGCGATATCGGTGGATGGGTTCTCCAGCGGCCGCAGCGCAGCCCGAATCGACTCCGGTTCGATTGTCGGCAGGTCGCCCTGCACGTTGATGACGATCTCGGCCTCGCCCGTCGGATCAATCAGGGTCAATGCTTCGTGAATACGGTCCGAGCCGGATTGATGGTCGACGCGAGTCATGACCACCTCGAAACCTGCGTCTTTGACGGTGTCGAACACTTTCTGATCGTCGACCGCAACGACGATTCGCCCGACTTGAGCCTCCGCCGCGCGCTTTGCCACCTGCACGATCATGGGCAGTCCGCAGATATCGGCGAGCGGCTTGCCGGGCAGACGTGTGGACGCCATTCGTGCCGGGATCAGCACAAGGGTCTTCGTAAATTCGCTGGAGTTCATCGACGGGCCTTCTAATCACGGGCGAAAAGTGGCAAAAAGTCTCAGGCCCGGGATCACAATCGTGTTGCAACCGTCTAGCAAAAGACATAGGTTCCGCGCGATTTCAAGATCGCCCGGTTTGTTATCCGCCGGCTGCAAGGGGAGCTTTTGCAGATGAATTCATACGTGAATATGGGCGTGGGCGCGCTGCTCGGCACGGTCTTTGTGCTGATGTCTGTGTCGATCGCCTCCGATGCTATCTTCCACTCGGAGATTCCGGAGAAGGAAGGTTTTGCCATCGCCGCCGAAACTTCCAGCGAGCCCGCCGAGGCCGGTGAAGCCGCGGCAGCCGAAACGCCGATCGCCACGCTTCTTGCAAGCGCCGATCCGGCAGCTGGTGAAACGGTCTTCAAGAAGTGCACGAGCTGTCACACCGCCGACAAGGGCGGCGCCAACAAGGTTGGCCCGAACCTGTTCGGCATTGTCGAGCGTCCCGTCGCTTCGCATGAGGGCTTCAGCTATTCGGCAGCGATGAAGGACTTCTCCCAGGGTGGTTCTGTCACCTGGACCTACGAAAACCTCAGCCACTTCCTGGCGGCTCCGAAGAAGTTCATTTCCGGGACTGCCATGGGCTTCGCCGGCATCAAGAAGGAAGACGAGCGCGCCAACCTGATCGCCTATCTTCGTTCGCTGGCCGATACGCCGGTTGCGCTTCCGGAGGCAGCACCGGCTGCCACCAACTGATTCGTCTGACCGCGGTCCTATTTTCGAATGCCCGGCCAAGCGCCGGGCATTTTTGTTTTGAGGCTCACATGACGAGCCAGGCCCAGAACGTCACCGAGAGTACGCCGACCGCCGTCGTCAGGGTGATGGTCGACGCCGCGAGGCCATGACCGACGCCGAACCGGTTGGCGATCAACCAGGCATTGATGCCTGTCGGTACGGATGACGTCAGCACCATGGCGGCCGTCCATGCAGGGCTGAGGCCGATCACCCTGCTCATCCCCCAGACGACCGCCGGCATTAGCACCAGTTTCAACACCGACGTCGCGCCGGCAATACCGATATTTCCTCTGATGCCGTATTTGTTGAGAGCCATTCCGAGCGAGATGAGCGCGGCGGGAGCTGCCATTCCGGCGATCTGGTGAATGATACCCTCGAAGATGCTTCCGGTGGGCAGGTCCAGGATGTGGACGGCAAGCCCGGCCAGCAGGCCGATGACCAGAGGATTGCGGATCAGGTTCATCCCGATCTGGCGCAGGATCAGCTTGATATCCCGGCCGCTACCTCCGCTCACGTTCCGCTCGGCATTCTCCATCAGGATGGTTCCGACAACCATCATCAGGGGCAGGTGAACGGCGAGCAGGATCGACAGTGGTACGATACCCTCGTCACCGACTATGCGCCCGACGAGTGGGAGCCCTATGAAAACATTGTTGGCGAAGGCGGATGAGACGCCGGCGAGCACGCCGACCCGGGCGTCGCGGCCGAAAACCCGTGTCGCAGCTATGTGTCCGAGAGCCCAGGTGACGGCCACGCCGGTGAAATAGGCGATCCAGAGCCTGAACGGCGATGCACCGTGAAAATCGGCTTCCGAGATCGTCTGAAATAGAAGAACCGGGACCGCCACCTTGAAAACGAACTCCCCGAGACCGTCACCGATGTCGGCGTTCAGCAATCCCGTTCGCACCAGCAACCAGCCAAGCAGGATCAGTATGAAAATGGGGGCGACATTGACGGCGATATCGGACATGGGGAGGGAGCTTTCGCAATTGCGTGGGGATGCTAGCTTTATCAGCCTGGGTTGACGAAAGGCAACGAACCCCTTGTCGGACCTTGCAAAAGAAAAAGGCGGGATCTGCCCCGCCTCCCTCATCCGGTTTTGGACCGGAGAAACGCTCCCGCCAGTTCATCCGTGGTCGGAAACGTATCGCGTAAAACGCTTCATGCGTTTGTCCCGTACGAAATTTCATATCGAACCGACTTGAGATCACGGTAACGCGCGATTGTAACAACCGGATGACTTGGTCGCACTCGTCGTTAGAGGCTTTCAAAGTGCGGAAAAAACGCTATGACGAACCGGGTTTCCTGCCAAGAAAGAGCTATGCATGAGTGGTTTCGACGTTCTCACTGTCGGCAATGCGATTGTCGATATCATCTCCCGCTGCGATGACCGGTTTCTGATCGAGAACGGGATCGTGAAAGGGGCGATGAACCTGATCGATGCAGAACGTGCCGAAACGCTCTACGCCAAGATGGGCCCCGCCGTCGAAGCCTCCGGCGGCAGCGCCGGCAATACGGCCGCCGGCATCGCCTCGCTTGGTGGAAAGGCAGCCTATTTCGGGAAGGTGGCGGAGGACCAACTGGGCCAGATATTCGCCCATGACATCCGCGCGCAGGGTGTACACTATCAGACCCAGCCGGAAGGCAAGTTTCCCCCGACCGCCCGCAGCATGATCTTCGTTACCGACGACGGCGAACGGTCGATGAACACCTATCTCGGCGCCTGCGTCGAGTTCGGACCGGAGGACGTCGAACCGGACGTCGTCGCGGCCTCCAAGGTCACCTATTTCGAGGGCTATCTCTGGGATCCACCGCGGGCAAAGCAGGCCATCCTCGATTGCGCTCGCATCGCGCACGAAAACGGACGTGAGATGTCGATGACCCTGTCGGACAGCTTCTGCGTCGGGCGCTATCGCGGGGAATTCCTCAACCTGATGCGGTCCGGAACGGTGGACATCGTGTTCTCCAACAAGCAAGAAGCGCTGGCGCTGTACGAGACTGACGATTTCGACTTTGCCCTCACCTCCATGGCCCGTGATTGTAAGTTGGCGGCGGTCACGATGAGTGAGAAGGGCGCGGTGATCTTGAAAGACGATCAGCGTATCCAGGTCGAGGCAACTCGAATTAAGGAACTGGTGGACACCACCGGCGCGGGCGACCTCTTCGCTGCGGGCTTCCTGTTCGGCTATACGCAAGGGCGCTCACCGGCCGACTGCGGTCGGCTCGGCTGCCTGGCGGCCGGCATTGTCATTCAGCAGATCGGTCCGCGCCCCTCCGGATCGCTCTCGGAAGCAGCCCGAAACGCTGGGCTTATTTGAAGGCCTCGCCGGGATAGGCGCCCCAGATCTCGCTCTGCGAGACCCACCCCTGGACGCCGCCGGTTTCGGCGAGGCACCAGTTGCCGGTGCATTCCTCCAGCTTTAGGAGGACGCCCGGCTCAAGCTTGGCGACGACAGCCGCGTTCGACAATGTATCCCGCCGCATGTTGACGAAGACCTCATCGCCGTTGCCACGCATCCAGGGAGCGGCGACCGCACTCCGGTCACCAGACAGCAGCGACTGGTTGACCCAACCCTCCGTGCCGTCGGCGTCGCGTATCCGCCGCCAGTTCTCGTATTCCTGAATGATTTCCACCGGCAGGCCGGATTTCAGGTACCGCCACGAAACTGCATAGTCCGTGCCGGGGCCGATCCGCAGATTGACGCTTTTGGCCTTGAGACTGACGAACCGAGGCAGTGGAAGCCCGCTCGGCCCCTTGGAGGAGGATTGGGCGACCGATGCCGTGGCGGCAAGCAACACCGTTGCCGCTGCTGTGCAGATGACGAGGCCGATTCGATGCAGAACGCTGGACATCAAGGATCCGCTGGCTGACTGATTTCCTTGGCCATTCCCTCATCCGCCAGCGCTGCGCGCGGACGGTTTCCGGCCGTCCTGTGCGAGTTTTGTTTGTCTTCGCCGACGGGTTTGATAGAAATTGGCACGACATAGAGTTATCGCCTGTTTTGGTTAACGGGTTCTGAACGAGGCATCGGCATCCTTCATGACCAGCAAGAAAAGACCGAAGGTCTATATCACCCGCAAGCTGCCGGATGCGGTCGAGACGCGCATGCGGGAATTGTTCGATGCCGAGCTCAATATTGACGACGTGCCTCGGACGCAGCCCGAGCTGGTGGCGGCTGTCAAGACCGCCGACGTGCTCGTTCCGACAGTCACCGATCGCATAGATGCCGCCCTGATCGATCAGGCTGGACCGCAGTTGAAGCTGATCGCCAGTTTCTCGAACGGTTTCGACCATATCGATGTCGATGCCGCTGCCCGCAAGGGCATCACCGTGACCAACACGCCCAACGTGCTGACGGAAGACACCGCCGACATGACGATGGCGCTGATCCTCGCGGTGCCGCGCCGTCTGGCAGAGGGTTCGCGCGTGCTGACCGACAAGCCCGGCGAATGGGCCGGCTGGTCGCCGACATGGATGGTCGGGCGCCGCATCTGGGGCAAGCGGATCGGCATCATCGGCATGGGGCGCATCGGCACGGCCGTCGCCCGTCGTGCCAAGGCCTTCGGCCTGTCGATTCACTATCATAACCGGAAGCACGTCAATCCGGCTACCGAGGAGGAGCTGGAAGCTACCTATTGGGACAGCCTCGACCAGATGCTGGCCCGTGTCGATATCGTTTCGGTGAACTGCCCTTCGACGCCCGCCACCTACCATCTTCTGTCAGCCCGTCGGCTCGCGCTGATGCAGCCGACCAGCTATATCGTCAACACCGCCCGCGGCGACATCATCGACGAGGCTGCGCTAATCCAGTGCCTTCGCGAAGGCAAGATCGCAGGTGCCGGTCTGGATGTGTTCGAGAATGAGCCAGCCGTGAACCCCAAACTCGTCAAGCTGGCGCAGCAGGGCAAGGTCGTCCTCCTGCCGCATATGGGGTCGGCGACGATCGAAGGCCGGATCGATATGGGCGACAAGGTGATCATCAACATCCGCACCTATTTCGACGGCCACCGTCCGCCGAACCGGGTTTTGCCGAACCGCACTTAAGCCCACGAGACGCGCTTGCGCATCTCGATGAAGGTCGTGCGGTCGAAGCCGGGATGACATCCTTCGGCGATCCGGTGAAAGCCCATGGCCGCGAACCGTTGGTGGTTGCCGGTGAGCTCGATGCGCGTTTCCAGTCGCAATTTGGCATAGCCGAGGGCGCGGGCGAGATTTTCCGCGCGGGACATCAAGAGCCGGCCGATGCCCTTGCCCTGTTCTTCGGGGGAAACGGCGAACTTTCCGATATAGAGACAACCTGGCGGTTCCGGACGGCAGAAGATGCAGCCCACCAGACGTTTGCTGCGCAGCGCGACGAAGCCGATCTCGTCGCCGGCTTTCTGTTCGAGCGATTCAACCGTTAGCGTCAGCGCGGAAGATGGTGGGTTGATGAGGCCGTCCATGTAGGCGAAGGATTGCCGGATGAGCTGCAGCAATTCGCCCCAGCGACCGAACGAAATGCCGACCGCCACCACGTCGACAGTCATGCTTCACGTCTCCGACGATATCTGATCGTGTCGAACCGCGCGGCGAGAGCGTCGTAGAGAAGCAGGCGGCCGATGAGTGGCTCGCCGGAGCCCGTCAGCAGTTTGAGCGCCTCCATCGCCATCAACGTACCGATTACGCCCGTCAGGGCTCCGATGATGCCGGTCTCAGCGCAGACGGGAACCAGTCCTTCCGGAGGTTGCTCGGGAAAGAGGTCTCGATAGGATGGAAACAGCTCACCATTGGCGTCCGCCTCGTAGGGCTTGAGGACGGTGAGGGAGCCGTCGAAACGTCCGACCGCACCGGTCACCAGGGGAATCCTGGCGGCCTCAGCTGCATCGGCCGCGAGATAGCGGGTGTCGAAATTGTCCGAACCGTCGATCAGCAGATTGAAGCGGCGGAGATGAGTGCCCGCCCAGTCAGCGGTGAACCGCTCCTCGAAACTTTCTATGCGGATGAGCGGATTGAGCCGCCGCATGGCGGCGGTCGCGCTTTGTATCTTCATCTCGCCGACGGTTCCGCTGTCGTGGATCACCTGTCTCTGCAGGTTGGAGAGCGAGACTGTGTCGTCGTCGACAATGCCGATTGTACCGACGCCTGCGGCCGCGAGATAGAGAAGCACCGGCGCGCCGAGCCCGCCAGCACCGATAACCAGCACCCGGGCAGCTTTCAGTTTCTGTTGCCCCGCGCCGCCGATTTCCGGAAGCAGGATATGCCGCTGGTATCGCTCGATCTCTTCAGGGGTGAGTGGTTCCATGGCTCGATCATTGCATGGCGGCGATGCTGGTGAAAGGCATGATTATGGAATGATCGTTCCGCGATCGACGGTTAGGAACTGGGCACGCTCGCCCAGCGCGGAAAACATCGCCTGGTCCGTGCCGGTCATGAACGATTGGCCACCGATCGCGTCGATCCGGTCAAACAGCGCCGCCCGCCGGCCTTCGTCGAGATGGGCGGCGATTTCGTCCAGCAGCAGCAACGGTGCGTGGCCGGTAAGGTTGGACACCAGCCGCGCGTGGGCGAGTATGAGCCCCACCAGCAGCGCCTTCTGCTCACCGGTCGAGCAGCGCTCCGCTTCCATGTCTTTTTCCACGTGACGGACGAGCAGATCGGCACGATGTGGACCTTCCAGCGTGCGCCCCGCCGCCGCGTCGCGGTAGCGTCCTTGGGCAAGCATGTCCGTATAGAGATCCTCGAGGTCGATCGCGGGCAGATCCAGCTGATCGTCCATGAAGCCACTCAATTCGAGGCGGGCCGATGGAAACGCTTCGCCGGCGGCTTCCTGGCTAATCAGCGCCGACAATAAACCGAGCATTTCCTTGCGGGCGAGCGCCATCGCGATACCGAGACCCGCCATCTGGCGCTCGATGCCCTTCATCCAGGTCGGATCGTACCGGTCCTCGCCGAGCAGTCGATTACGCCCGCGCATCGCCTTTTCGAAGTCGCTCGCGCGGCGGCCGTGGGCGGGATCGAGCGAAAGAACGAGGCGGTCGAGAAAACGGCGCCTGTCGGAAGAGGATCCGGTGAAGAGCCCGTCCATGGCCGGCGTCAGCCACAGGACGCGCAGGTGATCCGTCAATTCGTCCACCGAGCGGGCGGTAGTGCCGTTGATGACGAGGCGGCGCGAAAGTCCATCCTCGCTCTGCTCCGTTCCGGTGCCGATCTCCACCGGTCCTTCGATGCCGTCCACTTCGGCGAAGATCGAAAATCCCCCCGGCGCCGTCACGCGCGCGACATCGGACAGCACCGCCCGTCGTAATCCTCGGCCGGGTGAGAGAAAGGAGACGGCCTCCATCAGATTGGTCTTTCCGGCGCCGTTCCGGCCGGTGAGCACCACGTGGCGGCTATCGAGCGACAGCGAAACCTGCGCGTAGTTACGGAAGTCGGTGAGCTTGAGCCGCTCTATCGAAACCTTGTGTGCCATGATGAATCGCAGTTGCCCTCGTCAGGAGGTAGGCCGAATGGTTTCCCAAGGCAAGGCTTGCCTATGCTTATCGGATTTGCCGCGACACCACATCCATCGACGTTCGTGCGAGATCCTGTAGAATTGGTTTTGATTGCGGAGCTTGCCCTGCCCATGAACCACCGGAACACCGATGACGAGTTGACGCCCGAAGAGGCCCGCAAGGACCATTGGGAGATGCTGCGCTTCCTTGCGGTGAACGCGGCGTTCGGGATGCTGCTCGGTTTTCTGGTAGCCGGCGCTTTGATTGCATTGGACATCGGCGGCCTTAGGGGACACCTCAGCCGCTCACGGGAGCCGATCCTCGCTGCGCTGTTGATAGCCTTTCCGCTCGCGTTTACTTTCGGCGGCGCGGTGGCAGCATCGGCGATTGCGTTGATGCCGTATAAAAAGAAAAAACAGCTCCAGAAAGATATTCGATGAACGACGAACGGATCATGCGTCTCGAGGAGACGGTAGCCCATCAGGGACGGGTCATTGAGGAATTGTCCGATCAACTGGCCGAGCAGTGGAAGGTCGTCGAGCAAACGAGGGCCAAACTGGATCGGCTGACGGAACGCTTCCTGTCGATAGAGGAGCAGGTGCTCGACGCGCCACCGATCACCAAGCCGCCTCATTATTGACGATTGGCCTTGGCCGTAGCCGAGCTGCCCATCTCCGATGGAACAAAAAAACCGGCTCAAGCGAGCCGGCTTTCGTAGTTGAGTTGCTCTCAGACTCAGTCGCTGAGCGTGTCGAAGAAGTCCTTCATGCGGGCGAAGAAGCCCGTCGATTCTGGGTTGTTCTCCTTCGAGGAGATCTGCTCGAACTCCTGCAGCAGTTCTCGCTGCCGCTTGGTCAGCTTCTGCGGTGTCTCGATGCGGATCTGCACGTAGAGGTCGCCGGTCTGGGCGGAGCGCAGCACTGGCATCCCCTTGCCCTTCAGGCGGAACTGCCGGCCGGTCTGCGTGCCTTCTGGCACGGTTACGCGAGATTTGGTCCCGTCCAGGGTTACGACATCAAACGTGCCGCCGAGTGCGGCGGTCGTCATCGAGATCGGCACCGAGCAATAAAGGTCTGCGCCGTCCCGTTGGAAGAATTCGTGCGGCTTCACTGACAGGAAGATATAGAGATCACCCGCAGGTCCGCCGCGCAAGCCGGCCTCGCCTTCACCCTGGAGGCGGATGCGCGTGCCGTCATCGATACCCGCCGGAATGCTGACGGACAGCGAACGCTCTTCCGTGACCCGTCCTTGGCCATGACACTTGGTGCACGGATCCGAAATCGTCTGGCCGCGACCGTGACAGGTCGGGCAGGTCCGCTCGATCGAGAAGAAACCTTGGGCCGCACGGATGCGCCCGGTCCCCTGACAGGTACCACAGGTCGTGGGTTTGGTGCCAGGTTTTGCGCCAGAACCGGTACAGGCGTCACAGGTGATCGACGTCGGAACGCGAATCTGTGCCGTCTTGCCGCTAAAGGCCTCTTCCAGCGAGATTTCCATGTTGTAGCGCAGGTCTGCGCCACGTTCGCGGCCGCCGGTTGAGCGTTGCCGCCCACCACGTCCGCCGCCCATCATCTCGCCGAAGATGTCCTCGAAAATGTCGGAGAAGCCGCCGCCGGAAAAACCGCCGGAGTGGAAGCCGCCGCCCCCCATGCCGCCCTGTTCGAAGGCTGCATGACCAAAGCGGTCATAAGCCGCCCGCTTCTGCGGGTCCTTGAGCGTCTCGTAGGCCTCGTTGATTTCCTTGAACTTCTTCTCGGCTTCCTTGTCGTCGGGATTCTTGTCGGGGTGATATTTCATCGCCAGCTTGCGGAAGGCGCTTTTCAGTTCCTTCTCGTCGGCACTCCGGCTGACCCCGAGGGTCTCGTAGAAATCTGCTTTTGCCATTGTCTTACAAAGCTCTCAAAGCGTTTCCCACGCCGTTATGACTGCCCTTCTTCCGACCGTTCGATGCCTCGCAAGCCTGCATGTCTTTGATGAAATCGGCTGCTGCGGCCTGCGCGTCTTCGATCAGCATCTTGCGTGCTTCGCCCTTATGCGCAAGGCTTTCCGCCGCCGATACCGCCACAAAACCGAGCGAATGGGCGGCCATGTCGCATTTTCCTACCGACTGGCCCCGATCCCGCTTGGCGAGCGCCGCCTCGATGATCCTGCCAAGCTTGGTCACCGAACCCCGCAGGGCCTTGGCGTCTTTCTTGGCAAGCGCCGTGGTAATGCGGCCTTCCTCGGCGGAGACGATCCGGTAGGTGTCGGCCTCACTTGCCGCTTCCGCCTGGGAAAACTGCAGTGCCATCACGAAGAGGGCTGGCCCTAAGGCCAGCCTCCACATCGTTTGTCCGGATCGAAAGGGCCGGTTGTTCATCAGGCCGACTTCTTTGCGTCTTCGTCCTTGACCTCTTCGTAGTCGGCATCAACGACGTCGTCATCCTTGCCGCCGGCCGAAGCCTCAGCACCGCCTTCGGCCTGCTGCGCTTCGTAAATTGCCTGACCGAGCTTCATGGAGACTTCCATGAGGGTCTGGGTTTTGGCCTGGATATCGTCCGCGTCCGGTTCGGATGCCTCGACAGCCGTCTTCAGGCTGGCGATGGCGTCCTCGATCGACTTGCGGTCGGCCTCCGAAACCTTGTCGCCGTAATCCTTGAGCGACTTTTCCGTCGAATGGATCAGGCTTTCGGCATGGTTCTTTGCTTCCACGGCCGCGCGACGCTTCTTGTCTTCCGCGGCATGGGCCTCGGCGTCCTTGATCATCTTCTCGATGTCGGTATCAGACAGACCGCCCGAAGCCTGGATGCGGATCTGCTGTTCCTTGCCGGTGCCCTTGTCCTTGGCCGATACCTGCACGATGCCGTTGGCGTCGATATCGAAGGTGACTTCGATCTGCGGTACGCCACGCGGTGCCGGCGGGATGCCGACCAGATCGAACTGGCCGAGCAGCTTATTGTCAGCTGCCATTTCACGCTCGCCCTGCGAAACGCGGATCGTCACGGCCTGCTGATTGTCCTCGGCGGTCGAGAAGGTCTGCGACTTTTTGGTCGGGATCGTGGTGTTGCGGTCGATCAGGCGGGTGAACACGCCACCGAGCGTTTCGATGCCGAGCGACAACGGGGTTACGTCGAGCAGCAGGACGTCCTTGACGTCACCCTGCAGGACGCCGGCCTGGATCGCAGCGCCGAGCGCCACGACTTCGTCCGGGTTCACACCCTTGTGCGGCTCCTTGCCGAACAGTTGCTTGACGGTTTCCTGAACCTTGGGCATGCGGCTCATGCCACCGACGAGAACGACTTCGTCGATCTCCGAAGCGGTGACGCCGGCATCCTTGAGCGCTGCCTTGCACGGAGCGACGGTGCGCTGAATCAGGTCATCGACCAGGCTTTCGAACTTGGCGCGGGTGAGTTTGAGCGTCAGGTGCTTCGGGCCGGAGGCGTCGGCCGTGATGAACGGCAGGTTGATTTCGGTCTGCTGCGACGAGGAGAGCTCGATCTTCGCCTTTTCGGCAGCTTCCTTGAGACGCTGCAGGGCGAGCTTGTCATTCTTCAGGTCGATGCCGTTGTCCTTCTTGAACTCGGCTGCGAGGTATTCGACCAGACGCATGTCGAAGTCCTCACCGCCGAGGAAGGTGTCGCCGTTGGTCGACTTCACTTCGAAGACGCCATCGCCGATTTCGAGGACCGAGATATCGAAGGTACCGCCGCCAAGGTCATAGACAGCGATCGTCTTGCCGTCTTTCTTGTCGAGACCATAGGCGAGCGCGGCTGCAGTCGGCTCGTTGATGATGCGAAGGACTTCAAGGCCGGCGATGCGACCGGCGTCCTTGGTGGCCTGGCGCTGCGCGTCGTTGAAGTAGGCAGGAACGGTAATGACGGCCTTTTCGACCTTCTCGCCGAGATAGGCTTCGGCAGTTTCCTTCATCTTCTGAAGCACCATCGCGGAGATCTGCGACGGGGAATACTTTTTGCCCTGTGCCTCGACCCAAGCGTCGCCGTTCTCTCCGTTGACGATATGATACGGGACCAGCCCCTTGTCCTTCTCAACGGTCGGATCGTCATAGCGGCGGCCGATCAGGCGCTTGACCGCGAACAGCGTGTTGGTCGGGTTGGTAACGGCCTGGCGCTTGGCCGGCTGGCCGACGAGACGTTCACCGTCATCGCTGAAGGCCACCATCGACGGGGTCGTGCGTGCACCTTCAGAGTTTTCGATGACTTTCGCATCCTTGCCGTCCATCACGGCGACACAGGAATTGGTCGTTCCAAGGTCGATACCGATTACTTTTGCCATGTCATTCTCTCCTTGAAGCAGGTCGTCGGAACCCGTACTGGCATTCCCTTGACGGCCCCTTGACGTGGATTGTCCTGGGTTCGGCAGCCGCAACTGCCTGTATGCGGCGTATATAAGAACCACGTTTTCCGACTGCAAGGCTCCAATTGGGCCTTGGTCGAGCAAAACCGCGCTTCTTAAGACCGGGGTAGCGCTCGATATTCGGCTCTTACTCGCTTCGGTGGAAGCCCTATCACCCGAGCCTTGTGCAAGCCTGCCGGAGGCCGGTGAGATCCAGCATGATAATCAACTCATTGGCCCATGATGACGTCGAGCAAGGTCGTGCGTCTGGTGCTCTGAACCGCCGGAACAGGACCGACATCGGCCGGCGGGATGGGGCCGGTCGTCGCGGTGGGCTGCGCGTTCGGCTCCGGCGCGAAATCGGGTTCCTGCGGGATGGGCGCAGGCGGGTAATCGTTCGGCCCCTGCTTTCCGCCGAGCAGCATTTCCTGGATCATCGATGTGAGTGATGGTTCGGCCTTGTCGGGCAGAACCGTCCCGCCGAGCGGTGCCGGGCGTAGTCCTGCATGGGCCGCCGTCATGAAGTCCTTCCAGGCTCTGGCAGGCAGCCCACCTCCGGTCACTTTCTTCATCGGCGAGCCGTCGTCGTTGCCGAACCAGACGCCGGTGGTGAGGTTGGCGGTGTAGCCGACGAACAGCGCGTCGCGGAAGGATTGCGTGGTGCCGGACTTGCCCGCGGCCTGCCAGCCGTCGAGGCGCGCTCCCTTGCCGGTCCCCTCTGTAATTACCCGTGTCAGCATCGAGTTCATCGAACTGACGACGCCTTCACCGAGCACGCGCGGCGGGTTCTGGTAATCCGTCTCGTAGAGCAGTTCGCCGGAAGCCGTGGTGATCCGCCGGATGATGTGAGGTGTCGCCTTGTATCCGCCGTTCATGAAAGGAGCGTAGGCGGACGTCAGTTCCACGAGCGAGACTTCCGACGTGCCGAGCGCGATTGAGGCATTAGTCTGGAGTTCGGACTCCACGCCGAGTCGATGTGCCAGCTTGACCACCTGCTGCGGGCCGACCTCCATGACGAGCTGGGCGGCGATCGTGTTCAGCGAATTGGCAAGTGCCGTGCTGAGGGTCACCTCACCGCGATATTTCAGATCGTAGTTTTCCGGGGTCCAGTTGCCGATGCGGATCGGCGCGTCGTTGCGCACCGAGGTGGGACGCATGCCGATCTCTAGTGCCGCGGCATAGACGAACGGCTTGAAGGCGGAGCCCGGCTGACGTTTGGCCTTGTAGGCTCGGTTGAACTGGCTGTCGGCATAATCCCGTCCTCCGACGAGGGCGCGGATCGCTCCGGTCCCGTCGATCGAGACCAGTGCCGCCTGTGATGCATTGAGCTTGACACCCTCGGACTCGAGCGCCTTGGTGATCGCTGCCTCCGCCTTCTTTTCAAGGCCGATGTCGACCGTAGTTTCGACAACGAGGTCTTCCTCGACCGAGCCGAGAAGCATCTTCACGTCGTCCATGACCATATCGGCTACGTATTGGCCGGCACCGCTCCAGTAGCTCTTGGCCTTTGTCGGCGACTGCGACATGGCCGTCTTAACCTCGTCGTCGGTGATATAGCCTTCCTCCCGCATTGCGGCGAGCACGAGCTGGGCGCGAGCCTCGGCTGCTTCCGGATCGCGAGCCGGCGACAGGCGGGACGGAGCTTTCAGCAGACCGGCCAGCAGCGCGGCCTCGCCGAGGTTCACCTCGCGAGCGGATTTGTTGAAGTAACGCCGCGACGCCGCTTCGACGCCGTAGGCGTTGGAGCCGAAGTAGACGCGGTTGAGATACATCGCAAGGATCTGGTCCTTGGTATATTTCTGCTCCAGCCAGAAGGAGAGTAGCACCTCCTGAACCTTGCGCTCGATCGTACGCTCGGGTGACAGGAACATGTTCTTCGCGAGCTGCTGCGTGATGGTCGAGCCACCTTGGATCGGTTGACCGGTCAGGTTGTTGATGACGGCACGGGCGAGGCCGAGCGGGTCGACGCCGAAATGAGAATAGAAGCGTCGGTCCTCGATCGCCATCACGGCCTGCGGAATGAAGGGTGACATGTCTTCAAGCGGAACGGCCTCGCCGCCGGTGGCGCCGCGATTGGCGATCACCGAGCCATCGACCGCGACGATCTTCACGTTCGGCGGACGGTCGGGAATGCTCCAGGTGCTGGCGCTCGGCATGCGTGCGCCGTAATAGAGCACGATCCCTGCAACGCCGATGCCGCTCCATATGCCGAGGACGAGGCACCAGTATATCAGCCGCCGCAACAGGGATGTGGCACTGCTCTTCCGCTTCGGATTGCGTGTTTTCGACCGTCTGGATTGGGAGGCGCGTTTCGCCTTGGACTTGCCTGTTTTGGAACCGGTTCCGCCGAAACGATCCCGCGCGTCGAGCCGTATGTCCTCTTCATCATCGTCGATAATGTCGAGGGTAGGTTCGATACGGTGTGTCGGGTTTCGTCTGCCTGCCATGGCGAACTGGTGACGCTCCTCTGCCTGATATTTCGCGGCCGCCACTGGTTGCCGGTCGTCACGCCCGTAGGCAGCCGGAAGCTGTGCTCCGGCCATTGGGTGGACTCTAAATGCGGCTATTTAAGGGGAGGTTAAGCGGAGGATTTAAGCTTCGTTGACAGCTCCCGGAGCCTGGCAGACGTCCACCCACGTGGCGTGCGTCAGGTCCGCCATCCGGGCCGGAGAAATCCGAACGGCCGAGTTCGTTGCGCCGGCCGCCGGCACAACTTCCTCATGAGCCTGGAGCGAGACGTCGCAATAGACCGGCAGGGCGGTGGCAAGTCCGAACGGACACACGCCGCCCACCGGGTGGCTCGTCAGCGCAAGGACCTCGTCGGCTCCGAGCATGCGGGGCTTGGCGCCGAACCGGTCCTTGAACTTGCGGTTGTCGAGCCGGCGGGTACCAGCCGCGACGATCAGCATCACGTCTTCGCCGACCTTGACGCAGATCGTCTTCGCGATCTGGTCGGGCTCTACCCCATGGGCTTCGGCGGCGAGAGCGACCGTGGCGGAGCTCGCCTCTGTAACTATGACGTCGATGTCGGGAGCATGGGCGGCGAAGAATGACCTGACGGATTCAAGGCTCATCGATTGTTCTCTCGAGTTTGATCAGGAACAAGAAGTGGGGAGGGAGGTTCACCTCAGCGCTGCAACCATTGTTGGCTTTAGTGCTTTGTTAACGCTCCTGGGAGACGATGTTTCAGGAGAGCGTAGTCAGCCGGGCTTATCCCCGAACTGACCTCGCCATCGATTTCCGGCAGCCTGACCACGGATGTACTGGCAGGCGAGACCGGATAAAAGGTCGGGCTTGCCCGACCTTTTGCGTTTTCGGCCAGTCTTTACTTCTTCGCGAGTGCGTCGAGGATACGGATCCAGGAGCGGATCCCCTTCTGGAAGGACTGGAGATCGTATTTCTCGTTCGGCGAATGAATCCGGTCGTCCACGAGTCCGAAGCCCACGAGCAGCGAATCCATGCCGAGCATCTTCTGGAAATCGCCGACGATCGGAATGGAGCCGCCCATGCCGATGACCACGGCGGGCTTCGGCCATTCTTCAGACAGCGCATTCTTCGCCCTGGTCAGAACCGGAGAATCATAGGAAAGCTGGATGGCCGGCGATCCGCCGTGCTCGTGGAATTCCACCGAGCAATCAGCCGGAATCTTCGATCGGACATAGGCACGGAAACTTTCACGGATTTTCGCCGGATCCTGCTGGCCGACGAGGCGGAAGGACACCTTTGCGGAGGCTTCGGCTGCGATGACGGTCTTGAAGCCTTCGCCGGTATAGCCGCCGATGATGCCGTTCACTTCGGCCGTCGGGCGCGCCCAGGTGAGTTCGAGAACGGAGCGTCCTTTCTCGCCGGACAGAACAGAAAGACCGACCTCACCGAGGAAGCTTTCGGCGGTTCGACCGAGGCTTTCCCATGATGCCTTGATGTTGGCGGGCGTCTCCTCTACGCCTTCATAGAAGCCCGGCAGCGTCACCTTGCCGGTTTCGTCGTGAAGGCCGGCGAGGATCTCGGTCAGGATATGGATCGGATTGGCGGCGGCTCCGCCGAACAGGCCGGAATGCAGGTCTCGGTCCGCAGCCTTGATCTTGATCTCCTCTCCGACCAGCCCCCGGAGCGCTGCGGCGATCGCAGGCGTATCCCGGTCCCACATGCTGGTATCGCATACGAGTGCGTAATCGGCCTTGAGTTCGGCGGCATTGGCTTCGAGGAAGGGCTTCAGTGACGGGGAGCCGGATTCTTCCTCGCCCTCGAACAGGATGGTGATCCGGATCGGCAGGCCGCCATGGGCTTCGTTATAGGCCCGGCAGGCCTCGACGAAGGTCATCAGCTGCCCCTTGTCGTCGGCGGTGCCTCGGCCGGTGATGACCTTGCGGCCGCCAGCCAGTTCCTTGACCGATGGCTGGAACGGGTCGTTTTCCCAGAGGTTCAGCGGATCGACCGGCTGGACGTCGTAGTGACCGTAGAACAGCGCATGCGGCGCGTCCGGCGTCATAGCCGCATGATGGGCGACGACCATCGGATGGCCGGGGGTATCGCGGACCGAAGCCTCGAAACCGAGCTCGTTGAGTGCTTTCACCAACCAATCCGCCGCCTTGCGGCAGTCCGCCTTGTAGGCGGGGTCGGTCGAGATCGACGGAATCTTCACCAGATCGAACAGGCGTTCGAGGCTGGCGGAAAAGTTCTGGTCGGCGCGGTCAAGCACGGCGGAAATCTGGGTCATGTCCATATCCTGCAGGTGGGGAATCGCTGGGGACGATAGACCAAGGTGCCGGCTGTTTCGAGGCTTTAGCGGAAAAATCTGTGCTGTCAGAGCTTGCGGGCGTTTTCGATCGCCCAGCGGATATATTCCAGCATGAGCTCGCGTTCGAAGCGCCGAAAACCCTGGAACAGGGCGTCGTCGGCCTCGTTCGCAACGCAGATGGCTTCTTCCCGCATGGCGCGCGCCTTGTCGGTCAGGTAGATGAGTTGTGCTCGCTTGTCCTTCGGGTGGGGACGCCGCTCGATCAGCCCATCCCTCTGCATGCGTGACAGGGTATTGGCCATGGTGGCCTGCTCGACATCGACGCGTTCCAGGAGCTGCGCCTGCGTCAGTCCTTCTTCGTCCCAGAGTTCGAGTAGGATTGGAAATTGTCCGGGCGAGAAGCCCAGTTTGGCGGCCCTGGCTTGCAGTGATCGGGCGAAGCCCTTTGCCAGTTGTGCTGCCAGGTAAGTTGCAGATTCCATTTAGTTGAAGACCATCGTGTTTGAACGAGGCGCATTCTGCCGTTCAAATTATAATAAATCGCTAGCGATCCATCGACGGGTTGATCGGCCTTCGCGCTGCCTGGAAAAGCGAAGACCGCCGCGGCCTGGAGGCTGGCCACGGCGGTCCTGAAAGGGAGGGCAAAGGCCCGGAGAGGGGGATAAGGCCTTTGCCCCAAGTCTGACGCGGCGGGGGACGAGCCAACTATCAGACTGCGGCGTGATCAAGCGCCGGTACCCATGAAATGATAGGCCAAATATGGTTTTTCAAGGGAGTGGAGATTACAAATCGGTAACGTTGGCGTGAGGCTCGGCGCGAGTGACGGGAGAAGTTTCAATGGACGTTGACGGTGCCCCGCGCTATCCATGCAGCCATGAAAAAAGGCGATCATCTCTTCCTTGTCGACGGGTCCGGTTTCATCTTCCGGGCCTTCCATGCCTTGCCGGCGCTGACGCGAAAATCGGATGGTTTACCAGTCGGCGCCGTCGCCGGTTTCTGCAATATGCTATGGAAACTTTTGACCGATGCGCGCGACACTTCGGTCGGAGTAACGCCTACGCATTTCGCAGTCATTTTCGACTATTCGGCGCAGACTTTCCGCAAGGATCTCTATGACGCCTACAAGGCCAACCGCTCCGCTCCGCCCGAAGACCTGATCCCGCAGTTCGGTTTGATTCGCGAGGCGACCCGCGCCTTCAACCTGCCCTGCATCGAGACAGAGGGGTTCGAGGCCGATGACATCATCGCCACTTACGCCCGCCAGGCCGAGGCGGCGGGAGCCGATGTCACCATCGTGTCCTCCGATAAGGATCTGATGCAGCTCGTGACAGCCAATGTCCACATGTATGACAGCATGAAGGACAAGCAGATCGGCATTCCGGACGTCATTGAGAAATGGGGTGTGCCGCCGGAGAAGATGATCGATCTGCAATCGCTGACGGGCGATTCGACCGACAACATCCCCGGCATTCCGGGCATCGGACCCAAGACGGCCGCGCAACTGCTCGAACAATTTGGCGATCTGGACACCCTGCTCGCCCGCGCGGGCGAGATCAAGCAGGACAAACGCCGCGAATCGATCATTGCCAACAGGGACAAGGCCTTGCTCTCGCGCCAGCTGGTGACCCTGCGCACCGACGTCCCTGTGGACCTCGATCTGGATGCGCTGGTTCTCGAACCGCAAAACGGGCCGAAATTGATCGCCTTCCTGAAGGCGATGGAATTCTCGACGCTCACCCGACGCGTCGGCGAGGCGACGGGAACGGCGGTCAACGAGATAGAGCCGGCCGTTGTGCCGGTGGAATGGGGTGCGGCCGCCCGTGGTCCCGATCTCGATGCGGCAGCAGACAGTGCTTTAGTTGTTGCGCCGGAGGCCTTAGCATCTCCCGCAGCCCTTGCGGTCGCTCCCTCCGGTGAAGCGATGAAACCGGCCGATCTGGCCTCGGTCCGCGCAGCGGCCTTCCGCGATACGAAAATCGATCGGTCGACCTATGTGACGATCCGCGACATGACTACGTTGCAGGCCTGGATCGCGGCAGCCTGCGAAACTGGACTGGTCGCTTTCGACACGGAGTCGACCTCGCTCGATCCGATGCAGGCTGAACTGGTCGGCTTCTCGCTGGCAATTGCCGACAATACGGCTTCTCCGGATCGGTCTGACGTCCGCGCCGCTTATGTACCCCTCACACACAAGACCGGTCACGGCGATTTGCTTGGAGGTGGGCTCGCTGAGGGGCAGATCCCCATGAAGGAAGCGCTGGCCGCACTGAAGGAACTACTTGAGAACAAGGCGGTCCTGAAGGTCGCGCAGAACCTCAAGTACGACTACCTGCTGATGAAGCGCTATGGCATCACCGTCGAACCCTTCGACGACACCATGCTGATGTCCTACGTGCTGGAGGCAGGACGCGGCGCCCATGGCATGGACAGCCTGTCCGAGCGCTGGCTCGGTCATGAGCCGATCGCCTACAAGGATGTCGCCGGTTCCGGCAAGACCGGCGTCACCTTCGATCTGGTGGATATCGACAAGGCAACCGCCTACGCAGCCGAAGACGCCGACGTGACCTTGAGGCTATGGATGGTGCTGAAGCCGCAGCTCGTGTCGATGGGGCTGATGCGGGTCTACGAGCGTCTGGAGCGACCATTGGTGCCAGTGCTTGCCCGCATGGAGGAGCGCGGCATCACCGTCGACCGGCAGATTCTTTCCCGGCTTTCTGGCGAACTGGCGCAGAAGGCTGCCGGTTTCGAGGAGGAGATCTACCAGCTTGCCGGCGAGCGGTTCAATATTGGTTCGCCGAAACAGCTCGGTGACATCCTGTTCGGCAAGATGGGGTTGCCTGGGGGTAGCAAGACCAAGACCGGCCAATGGTCGACCTCGGCGCAGGTTCTGGAGGACCTGGCGGCAGAAGGTGTGGAACTGCCGCGCAAGATCGTCGACTGGCGCCAGCTCACCAAGCTGAAATCCACCTACACCGATGCGCTGCCTGGTTACGTTCATCCCCAAACCAGACGAGTGCATACGTCCTATTCGCTTGCCTCGACCACGACCGGTCGCCTGTCGTCGTCGGAACCAAATCTCCAGAATATACCGGTGCGCACGGCCGAAGGTCGAAAGATCCGCACGGCCTTCATCTCGACACCCGGCCACAAGCTTCTGTCGGCCGACTACAGCCAGATCGAGTTGCGTGTGCTCGCCCATGTCGCCGACATCCCGCAATTGCGGAAGGCCTTTGAGGACGGCGTGGACATCCATGCCATGACCGCCTCCGAAATGTTTGGGGTACCCGTCGAGGGCATGCCGTCGGAAGTCCGCCGACGCGCCAAGGCGATCAACTTCGGCATCATCTACGGCATATCGGCCTTCGGTCTCGCCAATCAGCTCGGCATCGAGCGGTCGGAGGCAGGCGAATACATCAAGAAATACTTTGAGCGTTTTCCGGGCATCCGCGACTACATGGAGAGCACCAAGGCTTTCGCCCGCGAAAACGGATATGTCGAGACCATTTTCGGACGCCGCGCCCACTATCCCGACATCAAGTCGTCGAACCCGTCGATGCGTGCCTTCAACGAACGTGCGGCGATCAATGCTCCGATCCAGGGCTCGGCGGCTGATATCATCCGTCGCGCCATGGTTCGCATCGAGCCAGCTCTCGAAGCGGCCGGCCTTTCCGAGCGCGCACGCATGCTGCTGCAGGTCCACGACGAACTGATCTTCGAGGTCGAGGACGATGCGGTCGAGGCCGTTACGCCGCTGGTGGTCAAGGTCATGGAGAATGCGGCCATGCCGGCTATCTCGATGAGGGTGCCGCTGAAGGTCGACGCCCGCGCCGCCGACAACTGGGATGAGGCGCACTGACGTAGCCAGACAGCTTCGCGTGGAGAGATGGGTGCTCATGATCTGTTCGTGGGCTTCTCCCCCTGTGCGACTCAGCGCTGTGGGAGAAGAGGCGCTAGCGTCCCCATGAGTTGTTCGGCGGCCGTCGTCAGATCGCCGCTGTTGTCGATGGTGACGACGTTGAAAGGCCCTCGCACTTCGAGCGAACTGCGCTTCAGCCGCCTCAGGATCTCCTCCCGGCTTTCGCGACCTCTCGCTTCCAGCCTTTGCGCGAGCACTTCCGGCCGGGCGATCACGTTCACCACCAGCATCGGATCGAAAACAGCGGCGAAGCGGGAAAGCGCCGAACGCGAGCCGTTGACAATGACGAGCTGGCCGATTGCCAGCTTGTCGTGCACGCAGGACGGGATGCCGTAGCTCAGGCCATGCGCGTCCCAGTCCACGGCGAAGGCGCCCTTCTGCCGCATGGCTTCGAACTCCCCGGCCGCGACACCCGTGTGATTTTCCCCGCCCGCATCCTCGGCACGCGTGATGACGCGCCGGACCACATGCACGTCGTCGTGTCCGGAAAATCGCTCCAGGGCCCTGGTGATCAACGTATCCTTGCCAGCTCCGCTTGGGCCGACGACGACTACGAGAGTTCCGCGGGAAGCGAGGCGGGTAACTCCGGTGGACATGAGCGGACTTTCGACAGGTTAAGCGCCGGCAAGCGGCAGCCAGGATTGGACGAGAAAGGGTGCACCGGGCGCATCCTCGCGAAAGAGGGCGAGCCCGTTAATCGCCAATGGGCGGTCGACATGGACCGAAAAGCGCTCGTCAAGCGCCGCCTGCATGGCGTCTGTACGGTTCGCCGGAACCTGACCAGTCAATGTCATGTGAAAGCGAAAGTCGTCGAATACGTAAGGATAGCCCCAGATTCGCAGGTTGGTGCGCTGCGCCGCGGTCAGGTTTTCCGGTTTTCGCCGGGCGATGTCGGCGTCGCTAAGTGGCGCGCGAAAGGGCTCGAAGGTTTCCACGATCGAGGCCTCTAACGATTGAAGCTCCGGATAAGACCGGTCGGGCACAATAGCGAAGAAAGCGCCGATCCGGCCGAGAATTACCTTCGGGATGTCCAAGGGTCTCGTATTCACGCAGAAAGCCTCAAGGGCGTCGAGGAGTTCTTTCTCGGTTTTCCCCGGAGCCAGAGCGAACGGTGCCTTCAGGGTCGCGTGGAAGCCGTATCTGCGGGGATCGGCCGTTAGTTGTGTGACCTCCTCAAGAGGGAGTTCCCCTTGCTCAGAGAGGGGGAATGTCTCGCCGGAAAAGGCATTTCGGCCCAACCACCGCGCCGCGGCATTGGTGAGAGGATCGTTTTGCGGAGGGGTAAAATAAATGGCGTAGCGCAAGGCGATGGTCCGAATGGGGAGGCGTGACAGAGATATCGCTCTTTCGCCACCATAACCATCGCTATGCAATTTTGAAGGAGAGAAAGGAGATCGCTGCTCGCTCGCAAGCAGCGCGACCGTGGTCGTGACCGTCATCGATGGGTGACGGTCACGCAGGTTCCGGGCTTAGTGGGCTCCGGACATGTCTCCCAGCACTTCCTTCGAGGCGACAGTCGAATCGGCATTCAGCCTGTAGACCATCGGCACGCCGGTCGCGAGGTTCAGCTTCAGGATTTCTTCTTTCGATAGCTTGTCGAGCACCATGACCAGCGACCGCAGCGAATTGCCGTGTGCTGCGACCAGCACCTTCTCGCCGCGCAGCACGCGTGGCAGGATCTCTGTCAGGTAATATGGCCAGACGCGCGCGCCCGTGTCGCGCAGACTTTCGCCGCCAGGAGGCGGAACGTCATAGGAGCGACGCCAGATGTGCACCTGCTCCTCGCCCCACTTGGCGCGGGCGTCGTCCTTATTGAGACCCGACAGGTCGCCGTAGTCGCGCTCGTTCAGAGCCTCGTCCCGGATTGTCGTCAGGTTGGGCTGCCCCACCTTGTCAAGGATGATCTGGCAGGTCTTCTGTGCCCGCACCAACGCGGAGGTGAAAGCGATGTCGAACTTGATGCCGTAGTCGGCGAGCGCCTGGCCACCGGCATTGGCTTCCTGAATTCCGAGCTCGGTCAGATCCGGATCCTTCCAGCCGGTGAAGAGATTCTTGAGATTCCAGTCGCTCTGTCCGTGTCGGACAAGCACAAGTGTACCGCTCATAGGGGGATTTCCTCCGCAGGATAGTCAGTGGGATGATGAGAGCCCGAGCACGTCGAGCATCGAATAGAAGCCGGGTTTCCGGTCGCGCGCCCACAGTGCCGCTTTCAGCGCTCCGCGGGCGAAGATTGTCCGGTCGCCGGCGCTGTGTGACAGCGTCACGATCTCGCCCTCGCCGGCGAGGATGACCGAGTGTTCGCCGACTACGGATCCGCCTCGCAAGGTGGCGAAACCAATCGAGCCTTCCTCCCGCGCTCCGGTATGCCCGTCGCGAACGCGCACGGAATGATCTGCAAGCGAGATACCCCGGCCCTCGGCCGCGGCTTGTCCAAGCAAGAGGGCTGTTCCCGACGGCGCATCGACCTTGTGCTTGTGGTGCATTTCCAGCACTTCGATATCCCAACCGACCGCATCGAGCGCCGCCGCTGCCTGACGCACCAGCACCGAGAGAAGATTGACGCCAAGACTCATATTGCCAGACTTGACGATCCGGGCGTGCCGCGCGGCGGCCTCGAATTTCGCTTCGTCTTCGGCTGAACAACCGGTGGTGCCTATCACGTGCACGATGCGGGCTTGCGCCGCCAGACCGGCGAATTCCACCGAGCCTGCTGGCGAGGTGAAGTCGACAACACCTTCTGCGGAAACGAAGGCCGCGAGCGGATCGTCGGTGACCGGAATACCGATGGGACCGAGTCCGGCGATTTCACCCGCATCCTTGCCTATTGCGCTCGAGCCGGGGCGTTCGATCGCCGCGTGCAGCACGGCGTCCGGTGACGCATGAATGAGACGGATGAGGGTTTGTCCCATCCGGCCGGCGGCGCCAACTACAACCAGTTTCATCCGCCCAGTCATAGCTCTCCCTTCTCATTTGCGAGATCATCCCGGATCGCGGTCGCCTGCAGCTTGTTGAGGCGAGCGTAGAGCCCGTCGACGCGGCGTGCAAGTTCGTCGTGAACACCCTGTTCCACGACGCGGCCGCCTTCCATGACGATGATCTTGTCAGCCTTGACGACGGTCGAAAGCCGGTGAGCGATCACGACCACGGTACGCCCTCCCATCGCCTCATCGAGTGCCTTCTGAACGGCGGCCTCGGACTCGGTGTCCAGCGCGGACGTGGCTTCGTCTAGCAGCAGTATCGGTGCGTTCCGCACGAGCGCGCGGGCGATCGACAGGCGCTGCCTCTGACCACCGGAAAGGGTCACGCCGTTCTCGCCGACAGGTGTGTCGTAGCCCATCGGCTGAGCCAGGATGAAGTCGTGAGCATAGGCCTGGCGCGCCGCTTCCTCGATTTCCGCATCGGTGGCGTCTGGCCGGCCGTAGCGGATGTTGTCGCGGATGGTGCCCTCGAACAGATAAGGCTGCTGCGAGACGTAGGCGAGATGCCGGCGAAGCGAGGATTTGGTTACTTCGGCGATATCTTGGCCGTCGATCAGGATCTGGCCGGCGATGGGATCGTAGAAGCGTGGAATGAGGGTAATGACCGTTGACTTGCCGGCGCCCGACGGCCCGACTAGAGCGGTGGTCTTCCCGCCCTCCGCGGTGAAGTCGACATCCTTGAGCACGGCCTGGTTTTCGCCGTAGGCAAAACTGACACCACGGAACTCGATGCGGGCATCCGTCACCACAAGATCCTTTGCGCCCGGCTTGTCACGCTGGCGCGGCACCGTATCGAGGATCTCATAGATCATCCGTGCGTTGACGACCGCCCGCTCCATCTGCACCTGCAGCTTGGCGAGACGTTTCGCCGGTTCGTAGGCCATCAGCAGCGCGGCCACGAATGCGAAGAATGCCCCTGGCGGTACGCCGCCATAGATCGAGCGGAAGGCGGCATAGGCGAGCACACTGGAGATCGCCACGCCGGCGAAGGTCTCGGTGATCGGTGAAGTGCGTTCGCTGAGGCGGGCGATGCGGTTGGCGCGGTTCTCGGCGGAGGAGATGATCTTGTCCACCTTGTTCGTCAACTCGCTTTCCATGGTGAAAGCCTTGACGATGGCGATCCCCTGGATGGCCTCCTGCATCGCGCCGAGTACCCGGCTGTTGAAGATCACCGATTCCCGCGTCGCCATACGCAGACGCCGTGAAATATACCGGAGTGCCCAGAGTAGTGGAGGTGCGACGACGAAGACGATCACCGTGAGGATCGGGTCCTTCGTTATCATGACGCCGATCAGTGCTATGAGCGTCAGGAAATCCCGTGCCATGGACGTGACGGTCAGGTTCAGCACATCACGTATGCCATTGATGTTCTGGCTGACTTGCGCTGACAGATGCGCGGATCTGGACTCGGTGAAATAGCCGACCGACAGGTTCATCAGGTGCGTAAACAAGCGGCGCTGGTAGCGCGCGACGATGTTGTTGCCGATCTTCGAAAGCGCAACGGCCTGCCCGTAGGCGGCGAAACCGCGGAGAATGAACGCGATCAGGATCGAGCCGCAGATCAGCCAGACCATGTCCGCGCGCTGATTGGCGAAGGCTTCGTTGACGACCGCCTCCATGATCCAGGCGGTGAAGGCCGTGGTCAGTGCGACGGTTGCAAGGCACACAGGGGATNGNAAAAGCATAGCCGCGCCAGTAGTCGCGCCCGTTCTCGGCCAAGATGCGCTTCAAGACCGCGCTGATACTCGCCGAGTCGATCGGATGAACTGTCTTCGTGCCGGCGCTCAATACGAAAGCTTCCTGATGTCGCTTCACTGTCGTCTCGCCGTTTCCGGCGTCAACGTGCGGCTCTATAGCCAGTCAGGCACAGTTTGACCAGCGCCGTGACCGGATAGCTTATGACTTGCGCCAGCGGCGGCCTTCGGTCGCGAGGCCGAAACTCGTCGGCGTACGGGCGTAAGCAGCGAGCCCGGCGAGCGCCGCCTGGGGATGGGTGACGATGAAAGTGGGGATCGTCTTCATCATCGCCGAATGCGGCGCCTTGTCCTCGAACGCGGCGCGGAACCTTTCGCTTTTCAACGCCGGGGCGATCTTTTGCGAAATGCCACCCGAGAGATAGACACCGCCTCGTGCCATGAAGATGAGGGCCAGATCACCCGCCAGTCTTCCGAGATAGGTAACGAAGAGCTCGACTGTCTCAACAGCGGCTGGGTCAGTTCCAGCGAGCGCGTGTGAAGTGACATCCGCCGGATCGTTCCATTTCGGCTCCAGGCCGTCGGCGGCACAGATTGCCCGGTAGATGTAAACGATGCCTCGCCCACAGAGTAGCTGTTCGGCAGAAATCCGCCCCTCGATGGGTGTCAGGTGCGGGAAGATTTCGAGTTCGCGTGCGCTGCGGGGACCCATGTCCACGTGGCCGCCTTCGCCGGGTACCGGAAACCAGGTATGCTGGGCATGGACGAGACCGGCGACCCCAAGGCCGGTGCCTGGGCCTAGAACAACGCGCGACGCGATGGGGCTCGTGGCATTGCTTCCGATCGGATCACGGTGTTCGGGCGACAACGTGGCCACGGCGAGCGCCTGTGCCTCGAAATCGTTGACGACGAGCACATCTTCCAGACCGAGGCCGGAGATCATTTCCTTCGGTTTCACCACCCAGTCGCAATTCGTCAGGGGAATTTCGTCGCCCTCGATCGGTCCGGCGACCGCCAGGATAGCCGAGCGTGGCTGAACGGAGGTCTTGTCGAGCACGCATTGTTGTATCGCCTCATCGATCGTGGCGAAGTCGGCGGTGTGCACGTTGGGAAACTGCTTGGGTTCGGCATAGACGTCGATCAGGATCGAAAAGCGCGCATTGGTTCCGCCGATATCGCCGATCAGGATCGGGAAGACGGGCTTGCCGTAGTCGTTCATGTTGGGCATGTCGAAGTCCGTAAGGGAAGGGCAGGTCAATGGTTGGCGCTGGCGATCATCATTTCCGCTGTCGCCCGGTTGAGCGCCATCGGAATATCGTAAACGATCGCCAATCGCATCAGGGCCTTCACATCGACATCATGCGGCATGGATGTCAAAGGATCGACGAAGAAGATCAGCATGTCGATCTCTCCCGTGGCGATCATCGCTCCGATCTGCTGGTCGCCACCGAGGGGACCGCTTTTCATCCGATGAACGTCGAGGCTCGGGCAGGCTTGCTGGATGCGTCCACCAGTCGTGCCGGTGGCAACGATCCGCCATTTGCCGAGCGCTGTCTCGTGGTGGCGCGCGAAATCCGCCAGGTCGTCCTTCTTCTGGTCGTGCGCTATCAGCGCTATGCAGGCTTTGTCGGCCATCTGATCCACCGTCGCCGGATTTAAATCGATTTGATGCTCTTCTATCCAACTCGGTGAAATTTGAAAAGCGCCGGTTCCGTCAGTTGTTCATTGGCCGTGGTATCGGCAAAGGAACCTCGCTTGGCAGGTCCGCGAAAGGTGTAGGGATGACGGCGGTCGTGCCGGCGAGCGCCATGGGTGCGATCCCGCCGCCGTAAGTCACCTGGGCTTCGCTCGCGGCCGCCGGGGCATTGAGTACAACCGCGCAGGCCTTGGGCAGGTCGGCGAGCTGAACTGGTCTGGGCTTCGGCGCAGGCTTGGCGTTCGGGTCCTTCTTCGGCGGCGCCCACGGCTCGTCGGTGAACCACCAGGCCAACGACTTGTCGCAGCCGTCGCCAGCCGGAACGGCGGGCTGGCTCTTGCAGTTGGGGGAGCCCGCCGGACATTTGATGCGGACATGGAAATGGTAGTCATGGCCGTAGTAGGGACGCACCTTGCCGAGGGCCGAACGATCGCCTGTCCAGGTCTCGCAAAGCTTCTTCTTGATCGCCGGATTGACGAAAATGCGCTCGACCTCCGGATAGCTGGCGGCGCGCATGATCACCCTGGCATGGGACGGTGTCCAGATTTTCGGGTCGACGGTGAGGAATGCATTCTTCTTCAGCATCGACGTGGCCGAAATCTCCTCCCGTTCCCTGACGGAGAGCGTCCGCGACGGCATGGGAGTTAGCCAGATGTCGGCGTCGAGGCCGACCTGATGTGAAGCGTGGCCCGACAGCATCGGACCGCCGCGTGGTTGGGAAATGTCGCCGAGCAACAGGCCCGGCCAACCGTCGTATTGCGCCGCGTCCCTGGAAAGCCGCTCGATCAGCGCGATCATCTGCGGGTGACCCCAGCGCCGGTTGCGTGACAGCCGCATCGCCTGCCAGGTCGGGCCGTCGGTGGGAATCGCGACCGCGCCCGAGATGCAGCCCTTTGAGTAGAAGCCGTAGGAGACAGGGTCGGTGGAACTGGGAAGCGCCACCGCGCCGAACAGTTCCTTGGCGGGCTTTTCGGCGGCAAAACCGTGATCGGCGGTCAAGCTTATGGCCGCAGCCAGCAGCGCATGACCCACGCTTCGGGAGACAGTTGTCACCATGCCTTTTGAACTCCTCGTTCCGTCCGGCCGCCGCGCCGGTGATTTGCGTCAATCTACCGTGAAATGACCAGATCGTGAATTATCGGTCCGCCGCTAGCTCCTCTGCATGGCTGTTTTTTGTCACAGTTATGCTTATCCTTAGTTGGATAGAAACTAAGAACAGGGATACCGAAATGGCTTTTTCCCGCCCGGGATTGCTTCTGCTCGTTTCATTGGCCGCGGTGACCACCGCATTCGCACAGCAACCCGAGGCACCGTTTCGACATGGCGTGGCTTTGAGCGGCGAGCCGAAATATCCGCCGGATTTCAAGCATTTCGATTATGTGAACCCTGATGCTCCGAAAGGTGGCGAACTGAGGCTTTCGCAGGAAGGTACCTTCGACACCTTCAATCCTCTGCTCGACAAGGGCGAGGCGGCGCCAGGTCTGAGTTTGGTGTTCGACACTCTGATGACGAGCGCTGACGACGAGATTTCCGTGTCCTACGCCCTGCTCGCCGAGGGCGTCAGCTATCCCGAAGACGTTTCCTCCGCCACTTTCCGCCTGCGCAAGGAAGCGAAATGGGCCGACGGCAAGCCGGTAACGCCCGAGGACGTGGTTTTCTCCTTCGAGAAGGGCAAGGAATTAAACCCGCTCTACGTCAACTACTACAACCACGTTGTCTCGGCAGAGAAGACCGGCGAGCGTGACGTGACCTTCCGCTTCGATGAGAAGAACAATCACGAACTGCCTGGTATTCTGGGGCAGTTGGTCATCGTGCCAAAGCACTGGTGGGAAGGCAAAACGGAAAAGGGCGTTCAGCGCGATATCAGCAAGACGACGCTCGAACCCGTGATGGGCTCCGGCCCGTACAAGATTGCGTCTTTCCGGCCCGGCAGCGATGTCCGGTATGAGTTGCGGGATGACTACTGGGGCAAGGACCTCAACGTCAATGTCGGTCACAACAACATCCGGACGATTTCGTATGCCATGTTCGGCGATGGCTCCGCCCAGTTTGAAGCTTTCCGCGGCGGCAACGTTGATTATTGGTTCGAGACGACGGCCGCACGATGGGCGACTGCTTATGATTTCCCCGCGATCAAGGATGGCCGCATCAAGCGGGAGGAAATACCCAATCCCTATCGGGCAGCCGGCATCATGCAGGCCTTCGTACCGAACCTTAGGCGCGATATGTTTAAGGACAAGCGGGTGCGCGAGGCGCTGAACTACGCGCTTGATTTCGAGGAACTGAACCGCACGCTCTACTACGGAACCTACAAGCGGATCGACAGCTTCTTCTGGAACACGGAGCTGGCCTCCAAGGGGCTTCCGGAAGGCAAGGAGCTCGAGCTTCTCAACGAGATCAAGGACAAGGTGCCGCCCGAAGTCTTCACTACGCCCTATACCAATCCCGTCGCGGGAACGCCGGAAAAGGTTCGCGACAATCTCCGCAAGGCCGTCGCGTTGCTCAAGGAGGCAGGCTGGGAAATCCGTGGCTCTCAGATGGTCAACGTGAAGACCGGCCAGCCGATGCGCTTCGAGATCCTCTTGAAGGGGCCGCATCTCGAACCAACGACGGTTTCCTACGCCAATATGCTCCGCAAGATCGGCATCCAGGCCACCGTGCGCACGGTCGATGCCGCACAATATGGCAACCGGCGCCGCACCTTCGACTATGACATGGTGTGGGAAATCTGGGCGCAGAGCCTCAATCCGGGCAATGAGCAGCGCGATTACTGGGGTTCGAAGTCGGCCGCTCAGGAAGGCTCGCAGAACTACGCCGGTATTTCCGATCCCGGCGTCGATGCGCTGATAGAGAAGGTGATCTTCGCCAAGGATCGCGAAAGCCTTGAAGTGGCAACCCGGGCGCTGGACCGGGTCCTTATGGCCCACCATTACGTGATCCCGCTCTTCTACGGAAACACCGCCCGGCTCGCCTACTCCAACAAGCTCGCTCATCCCGACGAGTTGCCGACCTACGCAACGGGTTTTCCGAGCATCTGGTGGGTCAAGCCGGACGGACAATGAGGCAAGACTTGTTTCCCCGGCGCAAGCGGATACGTATGGTGAACGAGAATCAGCCGTGCGGGCCTGATGGCGGACGCCAGGCTTTCGAGCTTTTGGATGGAGACAGCGGATTGAGCGCATTCCAGAGCGCGAATGGTGACCGGCGAAGCCTCCTCGGGGGCGCAGGCTGATGGGTGGCTATATCCTGAGGCGCCTGCTTCTGATGATCCCGACTATGGTCGGGATCATGGGTATTTCCTTTCTGGTGATCCAGTTCGCGCCAGGCGGACCGGTGGAGCAGGTGATCGCCCAGTTGACGGGCCAGGCCGACAGTGCCGACCAGAGGCTTTCCGGGGGCGGAGATCTGCTCAACAACAATTTCGGCTCGGACGAACTGAACTCCAAGTATCGCGGCGCCCAGGGACTGGATCCCGACCTGATCAGGAAGCTCGAGGTACAATTCGGTTTCGACAAGCCGCCGCTCACGCGCTTCCTCGACATGATGTGGAACTACATTCGCTTCGATTTCGGCGAGAGCTTCTTCCGCAACACGACGGTCATCGATCTGATCATCGAGAAGATGCCGGTTTCGCTCTCGCTCGGCGTCTGGATCCTGCTGATTTCCTACGCGATCTCGATTCCGCTTGGGATCAAGAAGGCTGTCCAGGACGGTTCGACCTTCGACATATGGACCTCCGGCGTCATTGTTATCGGCTATGCCGTGCCGAGCTTCCTGTTCGGTATTCTGCTGATCGTGCTGTTTGCCGGCGGGTCGTTCTTCGACTGGTTTCCGCTACGCGGGCTCGTCTCGGACAATTTCGCCGAGCTCAGCTGGTGGGAAAAGATCATCGACTACTTCTGGCACCTGACCCTGCCGCTGATCGCACTGTCGCTCTCGGCTTTCGCCACGACGACGCTTCTGACCAAGAACTCCTTCATCGACGAGATCAAGAAGCAGTATGTCGTAACGGCACGTGCCAAGGGCCTTTCGGAGCGTCAGGTGCTCTATGGCCATGTCTTCCGAAACGCGATGCTGATCGTCATCGCCGGTTTCCCCGGCGCCTTTATCTCCGCCTTCTTCACTGGCTCGCTGCTGATCGAGAACATCTTCTCGCTCGATGGCCTGGGTCGGCTCGGCTACCTCTCCGTCGTCAATCGCGACTATCCGGTGGTGTTCGCCACGCTCTATATCTTCTCCCTGATGGGCCTCGTCGTCGGTCTGCTTTCGGACCTCATCTACACATGGATCGATCCTCGGATCGATTTTGAACGGCGGGACGTCTGAGATGGACAAGGCCACAGATCAGATCGTCGTTCCAAAGGCGCCGCTGAAACGCCCTTGGCTGTCGCCGACCAGTCGCCGGCGGCTGGAGAATTTCCGCGCCAACGGCAGAGGCTACTGGTCCTTCTGGATCTTCATGATCCTGTTCGTGCTGAGCCTGTTCGCCGAATTCATCGCCAACGACCGGCCGCTCGTCGCCTCTTACAAGGGCGAGCTTCTTTTCCCGGTCGTGATCGACTACCCGGAAGAGAAGTTCGGCGGCTTCCTCGCGGTGACCGACTATCGCTCGCCCTTCATCCGCGACGAGATAGAGGCGAACGGCTGGGCTATCTGGCCACCGATCCGCTATTCCTACCGCACGGTGAATTCCAACATCCCGCATTCGGCACCGACAGCGCCCTTCTGGCTGATGTCGCAGGAGGAGCGGTGCTCAGGCTACGCAATGGGTGCGGAGGACCCCGATTGCGTGCTCGGCAATCTCAACTGGCTCGGCACCGACGATCAGGCGCGCGATGTCGCGGCCCGTATGATCTACGGCTTCCGCATTTCGGTCCTGTTCGGCCTTCTGCTCACTGTTGCCTCCGCCGTGATCGGCGTCACGGCCGGTGCCGTTCAGGGTTATTTCGGCGGCACGACTGATCTCCTGATGCAGCGTTTCATCGAAATCTGGTCATCGATGCCGGTGCTCTACATACTGCTGATCATCGCCGCGATCCTGCCGCCGGGCTTCTTCGTCCTGCTCGGCATCATGTTGCTTTTCTCCTGGGTCGGCTTCGTCGGCGTCGTACGCGCCGAGTTTCTGCGGGCGCGCAACTTCGAATACGTCAACGCCGCCCGCGCCCTCGGCGTCGGCAACTGGACCATCATGTTCCGGCACCTGCTGCCCAATGCCATGGTGGCGACGCTGACCTTCCTGCCCTTCATTCTGTCAGGTTCGATCACGACGCTCACCTCGCTGGACTTCCTGGGCTTCGGCATGCCGCCGGGCTCGCCTTCGCTCGGCGAACTCATCGCCCAGGGCAAGCGCAACCTGCAGGCACCCTGGCTCGGACTGACCGCCTTCTTCACCATGTCGATCATGCTTTCCCTGCTGATCTTCGTCGGCGAAGCGGTCCGCGACGCCTTTGATCCGAGAAAGACGTTCAAATGAGCGAAGCGCTTCTCTCCGTCCGCGATCTCTCCGTTCGGTTCGAACAGGGCGAAACGTCTTTCCTCGCTGTCGATCACATCTCCTTCGACATCGCGCCCGGCGAGATTGTCGCCCTCGTCGGCGAGTCCGGTTCGGGCAAGTCGGTCTCGGCCAATTCGATCCTGAAGCTGCTGCCTTATCCGGCGGCGAGCCATCCTTCGGGCGAGATCCTGTTTGAAGGCCGTAACCTTATGACGATGTCGGAACGGGAACTGCGCCAGGTGCGCGGCAACGACATCACCATGATTTTCCAAGAACCCATGACCTCGCTCAACCCGCTTCACACGATCGAGAAGCAGATAGGCGAGATTCTGGAATTGCATCAGGGCGTGGTGGGCGACCAGGCGCGGGTTCGAATCATCGAACTGCTCACGGAAGTCGGAATCCGCGAGCCGGAGAAGCGGCTGGCTGCCTATCCTCATGAACTCTCGGGTGGGCAGCGTCAGCGCGTAATGATCGCCATGGCGCTCGCCAACCGCCCCAAGCTGCTGATCGCCGACGAGCCGACGACGGCGCTCGACGTCACGGTGCAGGCCCAGATCCTCGAACTCCTCCGGGAGCTGAAATCCGGGCACGGCATGTCCATGCTGTTCATTACCCATGACCTTGGCATCGTCCGCAAGTTCGCCGACAGGGTCTGCGTGATGACCAAAGGCAAAATCGTGGAAAGCGGCCCGGTGGCGGAGATCTTCGCCAATCCGCAACATGCCTATACCCGCCATCTGCTCGGCTCCGAGCCGCGCGGCGAACCGCTGGCCGCGGACCCGGCCAAGCCGATGGTCATGCAGGGCGAGAACATCCGTGTCTGGTTTCCGATCAAATCCGGCTTCCTTCGCCGCGTCGTGGATCACGTGAAGGCGGTCGATGGCGTCGACCTGACCCTCCGTGCCGGCCAGACCCTGGGCGTCGTCGGCGAGTCCGGCTCGGGTAAGACCACGCTAGGCCTGGCGCTGGCGCGGCTGATTTCATCGGAGGGGCGGATCGTCTTCCTTGGCCAGAACGTCGACAAATACTCCTACAAGGCCATGCGCCCATTCCGCGACCGCCTGCAGATCGTATTCCAGGATCCGTATGGCTCGCTTTCGCCCCGCATGTCGGTCGGCGAGATCATTGCCGAAGGCCTGAAGGTCCACGAGCGCAGCCTCACTTTCGAAGAGCGTGACGCACGCGTTTGCTGGGCGCTGCAGGAAGTGGGTCTCGACCCTGAAACACGCTGGCGCTACCCGCACGAGTTCTCAGGCGGCCAGCGCCAGCGCATCGCCATCGCCCGCGCCATGGTGCTGAAACCACGCTTCGTCATGCTCGATGAACCCACTTCGGCGCTGGATATGAGCGTCCAGGCCCAGGTGGTTGATCTCCTGCGGGATCTGCAGCAGCGCCATGATCTGGCCTACCTGTTTATCAGCCACGACCTGCGTGTGGTGAAGGCGCTCGCCAACGATGTGATCGTCATGCGCCACGGCAAAGTGGTCGAACAGGGTCCGGCAGCGCAGATCTTCTCCGCGCCCAAAGAGGATTACACCCGCGCACTGATGTCCGCCGCCTTCGATCTGAAGCCGGTCGAGATCGGCGGCGTCAGCCAGTAACATTTCCCCGAATGGAGTCTGTATGCCAGTAAGTCCGGTCGTCATCGATCTGAAGTTTTCCCGTGACAGCGTGCGCGCCGCTTTGGCAGTGTCCTTTCACGGCCGGGAGGTCATCGACATGGGCGAGGATGGGAACCGCCGTCGCGATCTGTCCGGTGTGCGCTATGCCGTGGTCTGGAAACCCGACCCGTCGCTGTTCGAAAAGGCCCGCGACCTGAAGGTCATCTTCTCGGGCGGCGCCGGCGTCGATCACATCCTGAGTGCTTACCACCTTCCCGACCTGCCGATCGTGCGTTTCGTCGACCGCAGCCTGACGGACCGGATGAGTGAGTGGGTGGTCTTGCAGTGCCTCTCGCATCTGCGCCGTATGCCGACCTATGCCCGTCAGCAGCAGGCGAAGATATGGAAAGAGATCGACCCGCAGCCGGAAGCCCGCGACGTTACCGTCGGCGTCATGGGGCTCGGTGTTCTCGGCTTCGATTCCGTCCGCAAACTGAAGCTCATGGGCTTCAACGTCATCGGATGGTCGAGGAGCCTGAAGAAGATCGACGGTATCGAGACCTATGATGCCGACGGGCTCGATGCCTTTCTGTCGCGAACCGATATTCTCGTCGGCCTGTTGCCGCTGACGGATGACACGCGGGGCATCTATGATACGGCGCTGTTCGCCAAACTTCGGCAGGGCGGTGCGCTCGGCGCTCCGGTGTTCGTAAATGCCGGTCGTGGCGGCAGCCAGGTGGAAGCCGATCTCGCCGCCGCCTTGCGGAACGGCATCCTTGGCGGTGCCTCGCTCGATGTGTTCGAGCAGGAGCCTCTGTCTGTCGATAGCCCGTTTTGGGAGATGGAAAACGTCATTCTGACCCCGCATGCCGCGGCATCCTCCGACGTTTCGGCGCTGTTCCGGCATGTAGAAAACCAAATCGACCGGTTCGAGCGTGGAGAGCCTCTGCAGCACGTCGTCGACCGGACCTCTGGCTATTGAGAGCTTTCCTCGGGGGAACTTAAAGGACGCCCGCCCGTTGCTTCGATATTACGGAGGCCCAAAGAACCTCCAAATCCAAGCAAGGGAGGGAAGCCTTGAGTACGCGAAGCGATTCGTCGAACCACAGCTATCCGGAACGCCGGGAGCACCCAGTGACTCCGACAGAAGCGAGACAGGCATCGTGGGGCCGCCCCGTGTTGATCGTCCTTCTCGCCGGCCTGATTCTCGCCATGCTGGTCTGGATTCCGGCCGAATGGTGGGGCAGCAGCATCGCACCTCCCGATGAACGGGCGGTCGAAAATGCTTATCCCGAAAACACCATTCAATCGGAACCGGACGCGGGCAACTGAGCCGCCGCGAATCGTGAAGCTCCGGCGGGCAGACTATAGACTTTAGCGGAAAATGTTTCGATAACGGGCGTCCGAAAGCGGTCGCCCGGTAGGCCGCGTCGCAGATTCCTGTGCTGGAGGCGAGGCAGGCTTATGACGAAAACCGATATTGCTTCGCGCGTCTATAACCATACCTGGAAGCTCGACCCCATCATCCGCAGCCTGATCGATACGGACTTTTACAAGCTCCTGATGCTGCAGATGATCTGGAAGCTCTACCCGACAGTGGATGCGACCTTCGAGGTGATCAACCGCACCAAGTCTGTTCGCCTGGCAGACGAGATCGACGAACAGGAACTGCGCGACCAGCTGGATCACGTCCGTACGCTGAAGCTCAGCAAGAAGGAAATGATCTGGCTCGCGGGTAATACCTTCTACGGCCGGGCGCAGATCTTCGAACCTGAATTTCTCGCCTGGCTCGCCAATTTGCAGCTTCCGGAATACGAGCTGTCGCGCAAGGATGGTCAGTTCCAGTTGACCTTCAGCGGCAAGTGGATGGAGACCACGCTCTGGGAAATTCCAGCGCTCGCCATCATCAACGAACTGCGCAGCCGCGCGGCAATGCGTTCGCTCGGTTTCTTCACCCTCGACGTCCTCTATGCTCGGGCCAAGGCCAAGATGTGGGAAAAGGTCCAGCGCCTGCGCACGCTTCCTGGGTTGCGAATCTCGGATTTCGGCACACGTCGCCGCCACAGCTTTCTCTGGCAGCGCTGGTGCGTCGAGGCGCTCAAGGAAGGTATCGGCTCGGCCTTCACCGGCACGAGCAACGTCCTGCTGGCAATGGACTCGGATCTGGAGGCGGTCGGCACCAACGCGCATGAACTTCCGATGGTCGCAGCGGCCCTTGCCAACAACGATGCAGAGCTAGCCGCCGCCCCCTACAAGATCCTTCAGGACTGGAACCAGCTCTACGGTGGCAACCTGCTGATTGTGCTGCCGGACGCGTTTGGTACGGCTGCCTTCCTTCGCAACGCGCCGGATTGGGTCGCCGACTGGACCGGCTTCCGCCCGGACAGCGCTCCGCCGATCGAGGGTGGTGAAAAGATCATCGCCTGGTGGAAGAAGATGGGGCGTGATCCGCGCAAGAAGCTGCTGATCTTCTCTGACGGTCTCGACGTCGATGCCATCATCGACACCTACCGGCATTTCGAGGGCCGGGTGCGCATGAGTTTCGGCTGGGGGACCAACCTCACCAACGACTTTGCCGGTTGTGCGCCGACAGAGATCGCTGGCCTGATGCCCATTTCGATCGTCTGCAAGGTGAGCGAGGCCAACGGCCGCCCGGCCGTCAAGCTCTCCGACAATCCTCGCAAGGCGACGGGCGATCCGGCGGAAGTCGAACGCTACCTTCGCTTCTTCGGCTCGGAGGACCGGGTCGAACAGTTCGTGAAGGTCTGAGGCAGCACGCCGCAGCGAGGCCATTGCAATCGTCGTGTTCGGTTCGAAGCACTCCGGTAACCTTGCCCGGGTGGCCGTCTATTGCGCTTTGTCGGTAGTCGTAGAACACTGTTGGCGTTGGGAGAGGAACACCACCGACGCCCCCAGCCATCGGCTCGGACAGCCTCGTGGCGGAGGCGCAGATCAGGCTACGGGAGGAGAGCATCATGGACATGAGCGGCAGCGAGCGGATCGAAGCGTCCGTGGAAACCGTCTGGCAGGCACTGAACGATCCGGAAATCCTGCGCCAGGCCATTCCCGGCTGCGAAAGTCTTGAGAAAACTTCGGACAAGGACATGACCGCCAAGGTCGTACTGAAGATCGGTCCGATAAAGGCGAAATTCGAGGGCGCGGTCGAACTTCAGAATCTCAACCCGCCGAACTCCTACACGATTTCGGGAGAGGGCAAAGGCGGCATCGCCGGCTTCGCCAAGGGTGGCGCGGACGTCTCGCTCACCGCCGATGGTCCGGATGCGACCATCCTCACCTATTCGGTAAAGGCCGAGGTCGGTGGCAAGATCGCACAGCTCGGCAGCCGGCTGATCGATTCGACGGCGAAAAAGCTCGCCGGCGAGTTCTTTTCCAAATTCGGCTCGCTCGTGGGCAGCAACCAGCCGGCCTGAATCGGTTATTCCTCAGCCGAAATGCGGGCGCGGCTGCTCGTAAGGTCGGTGACCAGCCGGACGATTTCGCCAGTTCGGCTTTCCGGCATATCCACGGTGAGGGCAGCGCCCTCACCGTCATAGCTTTCGCCGGAGATCGTCACCTGGGGCATGGCCGTGAGGCGTGCCTTCACCAACGCCAGGTCCCCGAAGCCGCAACAGATCATCCTGCGGGCCATCGCAATGATCTCGGTTTTCTCGGCCAGCTTCAGGCAACTTGCTGCCGTGCCGCCATAGGCGCGGATCAGTCCGCCGCTTCCGAGTAGAATTCCACCGAACCATCGCGTCACAACGACGGCGACGCCGTCGATCTCCTGCCCGTCAATCGCCTGCAGGATTGGTTTTCCGGCGGTGCCTGAAGGCTCGCCGTCATCGTTGAAGCGGTAGATGCCGCCGAGCCGGTAGGCCCAGCAATTGTGATTGGCGGAGGTGTCGCCCGTCGCAGCGATGAACGCTTTCGCCTCGCTCTCCGAAGCGATCGGTGCGGCGTTCGCGAGAAACCGGCTTTTGCGAATCTCCTGCTCGAAACGGGCGGGGCTGGTGAGCGTCTGCATGGCGGAATGGTTCGCTTCCTTCGAAAGGCCTCACTCTTTCGCCACGCTGACAAGCGAGGTCAAGCCCTGCGCAAGTTCGGTGGTCTAGCCAAAGCTCCAGTGGCCATGATGACCGAGACAGGAGATGCAGATGTCAATCGATTCCGACCTTCCGCGAGAGCCGCAGGAAATGGCCGTCGCGCGGGTGCTGGCGGAAAACCGCGGCGATGAATTGACGGACATGCTGGTCGAAAGTCTCTACGAAACCCTTCGCCTGCTCGAGGAAGAGCTGGCCGCCGAAACGCTCCATTGACGGTCAAGGCGCTCGTCACCGCGTAGCGATCAGTCGAAGGAGAGGGGCGGAAACTTCGTGAGTTCCGTTGACAGAAAGACCGCCTGACCTGACCTGACCTGACCTGACGCAACATACTGTCTGGGCCGTTCATAGGTCACGGCTTCATGCCATGGACGGCCGGTCCAGTCGGCGTTTTGCCATTGATAGCTCATCTGATCTGTTACGACGGAGGCATCTTCCACGGTTGAGGCTTGCTGGCGCGAGGCGGTGTCGGCGATCGCGCGGCCATCGTCCAGAACGAACTGATGGTGGTCGCCGTCAGCCACGCCGTCGGCCAGATTTCGTGCAGCCGTCTTCGGAACGGGTCATCGGAGCGTCGTTGCCGTGCAGTCTCGGAAGGATCTGATTCGCGACCGGTGCCCAATGGCGAAGCCGCACTTCCCCGGTGCCGACGGAATCGGTTGCCCAAATCGGCGGATGGAACGTGGCGTCACTCCGACGGCGGTTTCGTCTCGACCTAACTATACCGTCATCACGAACCTCCCCGCTCAGCCGGTTTCTCCGAACTGGTTGAGGAGTTCCTGAGTGACGGGTGAACTTAACGGGGCGGAACGCCGCTAGACGGAACAAAGGATGCGGCTACGCGTTCCGACGGTTCGGAAGCAGAGGGCGTGCGATGGGGATGTTGGGGAGTGTGGATGGCGGACAGAGAGTCCGCCATACTAGCGTCTCAGGCTATCCCACGGTGTGCCATGTAGTCGTTATTTCGCAGTAAGGTAGCCGTTTACCCGTATCGACATGTGTCATGCTGTCCCATAGAATTGCAGTTATCCGTTGGGGTAAATGTTGGGGTAGGTATGGCTCTTGCACTAAACAAACTGAGCGCACGAGGCGTCGCGTCGATTACGAAGCCGGGCCGGCACGGCGACGGCGGCGGCCTGTATCTAGTTGTGGATAAGAGCGGCGCTAAACGATGGGTGTTCCTCTACCGGCGCGATGGCACGTTGCGGGAGATGGGCCTGGGCGGACTGAAGTCGGTCACTCTTGCCCGCGCTCGCGAGCTCGCCGGCGAAGCAAGGGCGAACCTTCAGGCGGGTGTTGATCCGATCGCAGCCAAGAAGAACGCGCCCGCTGCTGTTCCAACCTTCGGCGAGGAAGCCGACGATTTCATTGAAGCGATGAAGCCACAGTTCAGGAACGCAAAGCACATCGCGCAATGGGAGATGACACTGCGGGACTACGCCGCTTCTCTGCGGCCGAAGCGTGTTGACCAGATCACAACGGCTGATGTGCTGGAAGTGCTGAAGCCGATCTGGCTCAGTAAGCCGGAGACAGCTTCGCGTTTGCGTGGGCGGATTGAGCGTGTCCTGGATGCTGCAAAGGCGAGGGGCCACCGGTCGGGCGAAAACCCGGCTCTCTGGCGCGGACATCTCGACAAGCTGCTGCCGAAGCGCCGTAAGCTCTCACGCGGCCACCACGCCGCCATGCCCTATGAAGACGTTCCCGCGTTCGTCGCCGCGCTTCGGCAGCGCGAGGCGATGGCGGCAAGGGCGCTGGAGTTCACGATCCTGACGGCGGCACGTTCTGGCGAAACCTTCGGCCTGACCTGGAAGGAAATCGATCTGGAGGCTGCTCTGTGGATCGTGCCGGCGAAACGGATGAAGGCCGGCCGGGAGCACCGGGTCCCGCTGACGCCGCGGGCGGTCGAGATCCTGACGGAGCTTGCCGAACTCGGCGCCGAACCCGATGCCCATGTCTTCCCAGGCCAGAAGGAAGGGCGGCCGCTGTCAATCATGTCGATGGATATGATCCTGCGGCGCATGAAGGTCGACTTCACCGTACATGGCTTCCGCTCGTCGTTCCGCGATTGGGCCGGTGAAGAGACTTCATTTCCCCGCGAGGTCGCGGAAGCGGCGCTGGCGCATGTGGTGGGGGATGAGACAGAGCGCGCCTATCGAAGAGGCGATGCGCTGGAAAAGCGGCGCAAGCTCATGGCAGCATGGGCGAGCTATTGCGAGCCGAAGACGGCGGGCAATGTGCTGGAGATGAAGCGCGCGAAGCAGGCATCTTGAGGGGGTGGAGATGCAACCAAATGGGTTGTGTACGGTTAGAGGGCGACGAGCGGTTCGTTGAGGCGCGACATCAAAATGCGAATGGAAGGTAGAGCAACGGTTTCACACAACGAAAAACTGATGTGTCAACATTTTAGTGGATTATTTCCATTCTATATGCATACTGCAGAACACAGAATTCTCGTAAAGCGTTGATTTTCAAGAGTATTGCTAGATTACTTGCTGACTTGAAACATGAGTCAGATCAACGGTTTACCCATAGTCCAATGCTTGGAGCGGAGCCATGGAACTGAAGCGAATCAACGATTCTGCACAGCGCAATCAACAGCAGGCCGGCCAGCATCGCATTAATAACCTCGATACGCGGATTTCAAATGAGACCGCAGAAGCGCTTCGGCAAGTAGATGCAAATATCCGTGCTGCCGAACAGAAGGCCGGGCTCCTTCTTGTCGCCTGACTAGCTGATGCTCCGATTTAGGCTAACCCTCCCATGACCGTAACGGCTGTCTTGCTGGACGAGGATGGCTGGGTACAGCTTCAAGCTATCCTCGACGACAAACAGCTGAACCCGTACCTAACAGGGAAGCTGATCGAGCAACTACGAGCGCTGGGCGCTCAGACGTTCCTAATGGAAGACGAATACGTCGATCGCGACTTCAGCGACGCGTTCGCGGCTTACTACTCACGCCTTTTCAAGCGCCACAGCAAAATCTGCCGACGGATTCACTTCTTCAGTCAAAACTTAGACTCCGTCCTCAATAGCCCTACTGACGCCGAGATAGCCGAGGCGCTGCAGGGCTGCCAGGGAGACTACTTGGGGTTCGTCGTACTTCGACCAGTCCACCAGGCTCCAATCGCTTCTGCTGTTTTGCGAACACCTGCTCCACCCGCAGGGCATGAAGCGCATCCTCTAGTACGCGCAAAGTACTACGTGCATCTGCTAGGAGCGGAACTTCTGGTGGAGGCCTTTCCAATGACTCAGCAAGATCAGCGGATTGGAGCGTGTGCACAAGCCACCATTTGGTCAGCTGCTCGACATTTCCATGCACGGCATAGCGGTCCATGGGTTTCAATGGTGAGCGTGACTGAAGCGGCAATGATACAAGAGGTCTTTACCGCAAGTTCCACCCTCCCGAACGGTTCTGAGTTCTTGAGCCTCAGTGGCATGGTCTCTGCGTTGCGAGTCTCTGGGCGCAAGCCCCTGATCTATATGGCCGACGGCCCCCACGCGACATGGCAGGGGATACGTCCTACCGATGTGATCAACAGGTACGTCGATTCAGGGATACCAGTGATTGTTGGATTAACGTTCCCCGCTCAAAATATTGGCCATGCGGTCATCGCGTCCGGGCAAGTTTTCTCACAGTCTGCCCCGACTGCTGCCAGTCTGCCTCCTCGTCCGACACGAGCGTCCTTTTGTTCAGCGTTCTACGTCAACGACGACCAACGTGGGCCAAACCTGCGGATGCCAATCAGTGCAGGCGACGGGGTAGGAGAAACGGACTACAGCGTTCACGATAACGTGAAGTTCCTGATCATACCGTTGCCCGATAAAGTCTTCCTCCCAGCAGAGAAGGCCGAACTTTTCGCATGGGATCTCTTAGCAAAATACGCTTTTTCTTGGTCATCATTGAAAGCATCGGAGACCTTGGGTAGCTCCGAGGCGCTTGGCGACAGCTTTACCGAAGCAGTAAACTCCAACGCAGTTGTGGCTCGAACGTATTTGACCTACGGGTGGAAGTACAAGCACCGAATGTTGCGAAACCGGCTGACGGACGCAACCAAGAGTTTGCTCAACTCCACAGAGCTGCCCCGGTATGTTTGGGTTACGGAATTTGGCACCCTAGATTCCTTTGCTCCGGCTTCCCAGGCAGAAAGACGGATCTTCGCCCACTGCGTTGTTGATGCGACTGCCAAGAACATGGGTGACGATAGCTGCCTCTTCTTTCATGCTCCCGGTCTGGTCATTCGGAGGACACACAGTGTTACCGAGCCCTATGGGCCATATGAGCAGTCGACGCACGCAATACTTAATGACCAGAATTACTTCCCGAAAATACGGGGCCGATTAGACTTTCAATTTTATGCAGCTTGAAACGCTCTACTGCCCTGGGTAGTTTTGGAGCAGATCGGAATGCTCATCCAGAAGCTGTCGCTCTGGCTCAACAAGCCGGCAGCTGATAAACCTCCGCCCAATCCTCCGTCTCGCGCAGACCCTTAAACGACGGGTGGCGGAGCGTACCGGTGTGGGTCCAGGCCCGGTATTCGATCTCCGCCAGCAGCGACGGCCCGGTCATCACCAGGTTCTTGCCCGGCACCGCCACGGCCGGAATGCTCGTCTTGAGCTTGTCGAGCTGCTTCTTCAGCCGGCGAGCCTCATCGTGCTTGAAGCCGGTCCCAACGCTGCCGACATACTTCCACCCGTCCCGATAGCGCGCGGCGAGGAGAAGGCTGCCGATGGCGCCGGGAAGAGCGTTCGATGGCTCATAGCCGACGATGGCGAAGGTGTCGCTCTGGACGCACTTGATCTTCAGCCAGTCACCAGTCCGGCCGGAGCGGTATGGCCGATCGCGGTGCTTGGCGATGATCCCTTCTAGTTCGTGCGCGCATGCGTGCCGCAGCAATTCGTCCGGATCTACGTCGAACTCCTCCGACAGTCGAATGCCGCCGTCACGGCCCGCCAGCACGTCCTCAAGGAGATGACGGCGCCCCGCATACTCCATCTTGGTCAGATCGTGCCCGTCGAGATAGAGAAGATCGAAGGCGAACAGGATCGCGTTGCCGGCGGGAAGTTTGCCGGGGCCGCGGCCGCTGGTGCCGAGAGAGTTCTGCAGCCGCCCGAAGTCGGGAATACCCTGTTCGTTGAGAACTACCGCCTCGCCGTCCAGGATCATGGTGCCGGGCATGAAGCTGCGAGCGGTAGCCTCAATGCCTGGGAAGCGATGCGTCCAGTCGTGCCCGTTTCGGGTGATGATCCGCACCCTGGCCGGCTCGACATGAACCGCAAGACGGTATCCGTCCCATTTCAGCTCGTACGACCATTCCTCGCCGTGTGGAGGCTTTTGCACGAGCTTTGCGAGGCACGGCTGCACCCGCTCCGGCATGGGATCGAAGGGAAGCTCCGGCTGCTTCGGATCGCGACGCCGCACCTTGCCACTCTTCAGCGGCAGATCATCATCGACAAGGAGCGGCTTCGTCGGCTTGCGCGGGCGCTTAGTCATCCGGCCATTGCATCAGGCAAAGCTTAAAAGATCGCTCATTGACTCCATGGATGATGAGAACATAATAAGAACCAAGGAGCCGTCTGGCGGCGGCGCTCCACCCACATCTCAGTTCAACAGGACGCGCTTCGGCGCGAAGGAGAAACCGTGTCAGCAGTGCAGATCGAGGACGCCGCTCAAGAGGAAACCGTCGATGAGGTGGAGGCCGCGCTCGCCTGGCATGATGGCGACGCTCGCAGAACGATCGAGACGCTGCTGGAGGACGTCCGGCACCTGAAGTTGCAACTCGTGCTGCTCGACGGGACGTCGAGCCGGGGGTTCACCCGTGGGTGGCGGCCAAACCTAGAGCGGTGAAATGCCGAGCGTCATCTACAAGGGCCATGCTCACCCCTATCGAGAGAACCAGATCCCACGCCTCTCTGAGGCGCATCGTAACGGACAGTTCGTGAAAGTGGTCTGCACCCGGTGCCGCCTGAGGCGAAACTTCCGACCGCTGGACATAATGAAGCTCCTGGAGGATCGTCACGTCTTGGCGCTCCAGCGCAGCTTTCGATGTGAGAAATGCGGGAGGAAGGACGCCATGCAAGTATCGTTCGAGACTGTGATGGGCAGCGAGATCCGGAACTTTCCGGTTCGTGAGCTAGTCGAAATCCGTATGGTCAAACGTCCTGTGTGGCGCGACATCAAGCTGTGAGGGGTATCATGTGCAATCTCTACAACGTCACGACCAACCAGGAAGCAATCCGCGCCGTCACGAAGGCGCTTGACCGCCTCGGCAATCTTGAACCCTCGCTCGACATCTATCCCGACCAACTGGCCCCAATCGTTCGCAACATCGACGGCGAGCGGGAGCTGACGCGCGTGCGTTGGGGTATGCCGAGTTCCCAGCAGGCGATTTTCCAGGCAGCGACAAAGCGGGCGGAGAAGCTTCGGGCGAAGGGAAAGGATGTCGACTTTCAGGAACTCCTGAAGATGGAGCCCGACGGCGGCACCACCAACATCCGCAACACATCGAGCAAGCACTGGACGCGCTGGACCGGGATCGAGAACCGCTGCGTCGTCCCGTTTACCCGCTTCGCAGAGCCGGACCCCGCCAGCAAGGTTGAAGGCGGCCGGACGCCGAACGCCTGGTTCGCCCGTGACGAGAGCGAGCCGCTGATGTTCTTTGCCGGCCTGTGGGTGCGAGACTGGGAATGCGTCCGGAAGGTGAAGGAAGGACTCGTCCGTTGCGATCTCTTCGCCTTCCTCACCACGGACCCGAACGCAGTCGTGGCTCCCATTCACCCTAAGGCCATGCCGGTCATCCTGCGGGACCACGACGAGGTTGAGACATGGCTGACGGCACCGTGGAGCGAAGCGAAGGCTTTACAGCGCCCGTTGCCAGAGGACGATCTGATCCTTCTCCCGCCTCGGGGAGCGGAACGGGGAGCCGCTCCCGCTGTTCAGGAGTCCCTGTTGTGACACCATGGCTGAAAAATGAACGCGTGCGACAACTGCGAAAGCACCGGCTGGGTGTGCGAGCGGCACCCGCGGCGACCGTGGCGCGGTCCTCGATCGTGTGACTGCGGTGCGGCCGGCATGCCTTGCCCGGTGTGCAATGCTTCAGACGACCGAGACCGGGAGCCGGACGTCTCGTTGGTGGCCGCAATTGTGAAGAAGCGGCCGAAATGAGCTATGCCCGCGTGCCTGCCTGGCAGCGCTCGCCTCAGTCATAGGACACATTCTCAGCTTGTTCGGCTGGCTCTGAGCCGCGACTACCAACCGCCGGGCCGAGATGCCGCGCTTCTGTCACCGCAGCGGCTGCCGTCGGCCGCAGTCTGCCAAGCATATCGGCAGTTGCCGGGATAAGCTGCCGGTGGGTTGTAGTAGCCGCCCCCACCCCCGCAGTTGTGGTTCGCGCAGTAGGCGACCGCAGCCCCACCGATCGCGACGGCTGCTAGTATAGCTCCCGCTTGGTTCTGCTGCTGAACCATCTGTGGGCACTGGTAATAGGCGACGCCGCGGCGGGCGAGTTCTGCCGCAATCTGCTGTTGGAACACCGGATCGCTGCTCTCCAGATAGGTCCGGCAGAGGCTGACCTTCGGGACCGCTTTCGGGTTCTTCTGAAATTCAGCCTGTGTCGTTGTCGTGCAGCCCGCCAGAGCAAGCGCGATCAGTGCGGCAGCCCCCAGCCGCGCAGTGGTCATGGATGTCACGTGTTGTCCCCCAACTCTTACCCGCGCCGATGATGACAGGGCTTGAGATGAAGTCGAGCCAATCTTAAGAACTTGGTTACCTTTAAGATCTTCCCGATCAGGCAAACGGGGCCCGCGGTCGTGAATCGACGCGCGCGTGGACTTTAAGTGGCTTTTCGTTTTGAGTTGGTGATGTATGCATCACCGCTGAGAGGGCCACGATAGAACCCCTCGTCAAGGAAGTGCATCAAGCGTTTTGCGCCCGCTCTGTCGCCGGGAAAAACGATCTTCCCCGCGTCCACATGGAGATCAAAGGACTGAGCAACAGCTGCTGTTTGTATTGCGGACACGTCGTAGGTGTCGAGCACGCCCTTGGCGGCAACTGCGTTGACAAGCTTCCTGATGGTCTGGTCAGCTACTCCCTTGAACGCCTCGACATCAGCTATCGAAATTGAGGCGTGCGTAGAGAAATCATCTATCTGGGCATTGGTGGCTTCTTGATAAAGGTTCGCCAGATCGAAGATCATCTTGATGTTGCTGAAGCTCTTAAACTTAACTTGGTGTTCGGTAAGGATACCTGACAAAGCCGTGCCGATACTGAAAGATGGCGCCGTCAGTCGATTGAACGTCTCCCCATCCCATACAAAAGCAATGCGTCGGTCGAGGATCTGACGGGCGGAGAAGTTCTGGAGTAGTAACCGCCTTCCATCGCCTTGGCCTATCAAAACTGCCAGCGCCTTTATGCCTTCATTTCCGAAGTTCGCTGAGTCGAGTTCGTCCAAAGCGATCACATTACCCGTTGCCCCGGTCCATATCGCAGCGATTGATTCTGTAGAAGGGGCGACGAGCAGTTCGTTCTTGTCAGGCTTCCATCCACCATCGAACGCGATCTCGCTGTCAACGCCGGAGAGGAATTCAGCTTCTTGGGAGACAAACACGCCCTCAAGAAGCTTTTGTACGTCTGAAGTCACCTTTACTCGTTTCAGAACGAAGTCATCAGTGGGACGGCATATGGCCAGAAGATTTACAGACACAATCACTCCGAGAGGTCGAGAAGCATGTATCCTGTAAGTTGGCCAACTTTTTTAATCCGGTCAACGTTCCGGATCTTCTTTCTTGTGAGCAAGACGTAGCTAACGCCTTCTTTCGAGCCAACCTTGTAGAAGTGCCAGCCACCTAAGCTCAGCATTGGATTGAAATGGTATGTGTAACTGGTCGCGAGTAGCAGCGCATAGCAACCTAGCGCAGGAACGAGCACGTTGAGATTTAACCCTGACATCTGGTCTACAAAAAGCGGAGAGAGGTACAGCAGCAGGAACGCTATATTTTCTTGGTCTACTGGTTCGACGGAGGTGAACTCAAAAGTGAAGGTTTCCAGCTTTTTTGTCGCAAACGTCAATACGAGATAGAAAACCACGACCAGAACTACGGTTGCGACGATGAGCCAGAACGGCACCCAAACATAGCCCTCTGAGATAGCGACCCAAGCATAAATCAGGCAGATGGGCGTCAGCGACGTCAGAGTAAATAGCGTCTTAACAACAGCGCTGAACATCAGATGTATCCTATCCGTTTGCGGAAAGTCTCAGAACATAGAATGAACATTTGGTAAAGCCTTCCTGTAAGACGGGATGTCCAACCCGCTCCCGGTCCGCCACTTGCATCAGGCACCTCGCCCCGCGCTTGGTTCTATAATTTCGGCCGTTCATCGGACGATCTCTCGCTCAAAGAACTCCTCCCACGATCCTGCACCCTGCGGCGGCCGCGAAATGCGCTGGCCAGCCTCGTTGATCTGCGACGCACCGGCATTCAGCCATTCGAGCGCAGCCTGAACGTCGGCGTTCTCAGCGAGCGCGTTACCGGCCAATCCAACCGCCTGCGGCGTGATCGCCGTCATCTGCGCCTGGGCGCCGGCGCTCATCTCCCGCCGGTTCGTGTTCGTCATCCAACGACGGAACTCTGGCCGCGTGATCAGCGTCGCCAGACCTCGCGCCACAACAGCGCCCTGAAAAGCTCTGCCCGGAGACGTCAGCATTCCAGTTACGGCGGCACCGGCGGCCAGACCGCCAACTGCGCTGGTCGTCGCATCCCGTTCCTGCCGGCGGGCAGTGATCAGCGCCAGATCCCGCAAGGCCTGCCGGTTCTCCGGCGAAACGAGCGCGTTGATGCGATCTGCCTGCTGACGGCTGACGCTGTCCTTGCCTGCGCCGAGCAGTTCGGCGATGCCCTGGCTGTCGGCCGGGTTGGCTTCACCGGTTACGAGCCGACGGACAGACGACATGTCGCCACCGCCGCGGGAGATCGCGCTCTCGACAATGTCTGCGACGATGCCGCGCTCGACCTGCGCCTTCATGGGCGCGGGCAGCTTCGACATGACCTGAAGCGCTTCATTGGGCGCGGCCCGCCTGTAGAGCCACGGAACCAGTTCTTCCGCGTTCAGCTTCGCCGCCGCGCCATCCTCGCCGCGCAGGAACGGAGCGATCGCGCTGTTGCGATACTCGCGGGCAATCTGATCGTCGGCCGCCGCCGCGGCGCGAAGTTGGCCCATGATGTTCGGCGTGCCGTTCTGCGAGAGCGCGTCCGCGTCCAGGTACTTCGATCGATTGGAGATGTCGGCGGCGAGGTTGCGGAGCTGCTGCGCGTCGGAGACGCCGAACAGCTCAGTGATGGCCTCGTCATCGAGCCGGTTCAACCGTTCGACGAGCCCATCGACGTTGACGACCCTGCGGCCGTGGCGCGTCTGGTCCCGCCCGGTGTCCAGGATCTGTTCGACTGCGCTGCGGCGCGTAGCGGCCCACTCGGGCGAATTGGCACCCATTAGGTCGCGGGTCTCGCGGATCACTCCAGGATTGCCGCGGCCGGACAGCAGCCTCTCGACAAGCTTGTTATCCTCTACGAAGCCTGTTTGCGTCGGTTCGCGGTATGTCTCTGCAACGCCCTTGCGGCTGAAGCGGTCGATGTTCTGCGCGTAATAGCGGTTTGCGTCGGACAATGCCCGCTGCAACTCGGGCGTACCGGCACGAGAAACGCTCTCGTCAATCGAACGCGAGATCGCTTGGTTCAATTGGTTCAAGTATCTCTCGGGAACCCCAGGCATGAGGCTTTTATCGTCGATAGCGTCCTGAACGAGCCCACGCATCTGCCGGGCTTGGTCAAGGCTGATATTCGGCGCGATCTCGTCAACACCGAGCAGGAAGCGGGAAAGCCCCTGCGGGGTGAAGCGGCTGCTGGGGTTACCCTCTGCGGTCGGCGGAAGAGCCTCCCGGATACGAGCTACTTGATCACGAACAGGAGAGACATCGACAATCGGATCTCGTCCGCCTGGAGCGTTCCGGGCGATGTCATAGAGGCGCTTTGCCTGGTCCTTGAATTCCTGCCGCGCACGCTCAAGCCCGGCCCGTGTCTGCCGGCCGGCGCCCTCGGCGCTCATCTGCGGCCCTTGGCGGCTTGTTAAAGCCGTCTGGTTCTGGTCGATGGCGTCATCGGCCCTGCTCAAAGCCTGCTCACGGTCAATCGTGAGGTTCTTCCGCTGCGTAGAAAGCTCGCCGACAACTTCCCGACCCACCTGATTTGGATCGATGTCGCCCGCGATGTCTCGCTGAAAACGACCAATAGCTTGATCGCCGCGCTCCCGATACTGGCGCATGGTTTCGGACGAGCCGGGCAGTTTTTCAAGCATGCCTTCAAGACGCGGGACGAACCCGCCTGCGCCTTCCTCACTTGCCAATGGGGAGATGTCATAGCCTTGGTTGCGTAGCCGCTCCGATGCCTGCCGATATTCCGCTGCGATAGGATCGGACGCGCTCTTGGCAAACGGCGCTTTCGCCCAACTGCCTGCGCTGTGAACCAGCTTGCCGGCGCCGCCGAACATCGCTCCCAAAAGGGCATCGATGCCCGCTTCGCCCGCGGCGCGTGGCAGAACATCATCCATGACGGAAGGTTCGACCGCCCGGTTCTCCGGGAACAGTCGCCCGACGCTCTCGCCGACCACCTGCGCGCCGCCGGCTGACAATGCAGCGGACGCCGGAATACCGACGCCGGGACCGAGCGCATAGGCGGGAACAGAAGCAGCGCCGCCGCCGATCGCACCGACAAGATCCGGAACGCCGCCGGCCATGCTGGCAACGTCACCCATGTCGATGCCTGGAGGGTTGAACAGCCGCTCGGTGCCATCCTTGTCCCGCACTACGCGCCGGTCGGTCGGATTGCCGAACTGGTCGTTCAGAACATACCAGCCTTCGTTCTGCGGCCCGTATTCGTTCGTCAGGTACAGATCGCGAGCCTCGGGCGTGTTGAGGAAGGACGAGTAGACGCGCTGGCCGAGCGGAGCGCCTTCCGCCTGAAGGCCGGGCTTCACCGCTTCGATCTTTCGGTTCTCCTTTGCTCCGGATAGGCCGTGCAGGACTGAACCGACGAGATCCGCACCCGACGCCGGTGGATCGGCAGTTGGGAAGCCCAACGCGCTCATGAGGCTGTCGGCAGCGTCAAACGGAGCGGACAGAACAGCGGTGCCCGCGTCGATGGCCCGTTCAGTCAGGCCCGGCGCCGTGGCTGCGGGAATGTCCGGCCCGCCCGGAACGCCGCGGCTATCCCTGCGGTCTTCAGGTCGGACTTCGGCTTGTTCTGCTTCGGCGCGGCGACGGCGGGCTCGGGCCAGTGCGAGGGCCTTCTGCTGCTCAGGGGTCATCGGAATAGCTCCCGCTCTTCAGGTGTAAGGAACTGCCATTCAGCCGGATCAACGCCGGGAGGCGGTGCGTCGGGAGCGCCAGCAGGCGCCGGAGCGGATTGCTGCGGCTGTAGACGGCCCATCCCCGGAACCTGCGTCGGGCCGCCTCTGGAGCGGCTGAGCATGGTTTGCTGATACTCGTTTGCAATGGCAGGGGAGATCATCCCCTCATCAACCAACTGCCCGAGCACCGATCCGTTGATTGGCGGAAGAGCGTCGCCACCTTCGGCCAGCGAACCGGCGAACTTCGCGCGGTAGGCGTGCAACACCGTGAGCGCCGCGATCTTGGCTTTCGCACCAGCAAGACTTTCCCCAAGGCCCTGACCAGCCATGATGTCCTGCGCCATACGGCGGTCGGTGTCCGAGATCCGATTGTCGCCGGAGAGACTGCGCGCGAGCCGCATGGTGGTCGCTTGCATCTGAGACCTCATGGCCGTCACATCGCCGCGGGCCACGTCGGGGAATATCTGAGCGCCGTAGTTGGTCAAGAAGTCATTGAAGTTGCCGGCCACACCGACATCCGCCGCCGAGATATTGTCGAACAGGGTCTGAAGCTCCTGCGCGCTCTGCGTCGCCGCATCACGTTGGCCTTGAAGATTGGTCTGCTGCGAAACGGTGTTGCCCGAGCCGCCCGTGGTGAAGCGCACGCCGCCTTGCCCATCGGCCTCGAATGAGATGCCGCCGCCCGTTCCCTCCTTGCGGAGCACGTTCGGGACGACTTGGCCCGTGTTCGCGTTGATGATCCTGCCATCGGGGCCGACCATGCCGGGGAAGCGGACTTCTTCACCATTGGGACCAACTGCCAGGTAGTTGTCGACCCGTTCGGCGCTTGCCGCCTCGTATGGCTGCGCGCCCTGACGCACGGCGGCACCGGGCGACATGAACGCCGGCTGGCTGGTGCGGGGATCGATAGCCTTGACCGGTGCTTTGTCGCCCATGATGGCGTCCAGGAGGTCCGTGTCGGTCAACCGGCCGTTGTCGAGCAAACGCTGGTTCTGCTGCGCCGTCCATTCCGTCTCGCTGAGTGGCTTCGGAGCCCCTTCCAGGATTTGCATCAGTTCCGTGGCCTGAGCTGTCTGCGCCGGCAAATAAGCCCGCTGTCCTTGATTGAGGATAACCGGCGAAGCGTTCTGTCGCTCCAGCGCAGCGGCTTCCATCATTTCGCGTTCCCGCAGTGCGCGTGCATTATCGTCGGCGTTGTTGAGCCGCGACGCCTCGAAGGTGCGATCGTAGCCGTAGCGCTGCGTGGCGTTGCCCTGGTCAACGGCGTAGTAACCTTGGCTCGGCGTCCATTGGCCGGCGGCCGCGCCCATGCGGTCGAAACGCTGCTGATCGAAGTCTCGCGCCTGACTGTAGTCGAAGAGTTGCCCCAGCCGGTTGGTCTCTGCCCGGCGCGCATCGGCCAGCGCGTAGTTCGCGACGTCGCCGCTTTCGGGCGGGGCAAACAAAGAAGCGAGGTTCTGCGCGGCGGTCGCAAACGCTTGCGAGTTGAAGTAGGGCGAGGGTCGGATCATGGCGGCACCTTAATGGGCTGTCATCGGTTCGGGGTGAAACACTGCGGCGAGAGGGGCGCGGCTGATAGCGTCCGCGAGATCAGCCTGGGTGCAGGTCGCTACGAGATCCCGAAGGTGAAGCGCTCTCAGTTCGCTTTCGAGAACGCGGGCAGAAGCCAGTAGCCAGACATAGCGATCGACATCCACACAGGTCAGTGCAGCGTTGGCGCAGCCGAGCGAATGATAGATGTGCTCGGGTGGAAGCCTTCCCGCGGTTTCGGCGGCAACTTGCGGCGCGGCGGCAAACAGAAGGCGTTGCGCATCGGCGCTTTGCGCCGGATCAAGCCCACCGAGCCCGGCGGCGTTGATCAGCGCGTGAAGGCCTTCAGCGCATGCCAAGAGGACGTTGTTGCCCTCTGCTGCGTTGCTGAGCTTGGAGATGGCGATTTGAAGTAGCTCGTTCCCAGTCATGGTACTCACCCGAAGATGTTGGCTTCTTCAGCCGTTCCAAGCAGAGCCTCGAAGGTCCCATGCTCACGATCACGGCGGCGCTGCTCAATCTCCTGGCGATGCTCGGCAATTCGGGCGTAGTGGATGAGCACCTTGACGCGGCTCTTGTCGTCTTTGTGTCTGTCGCCGCTGAAGTCCTCTTTGTCGATAGCCTCGACCAGTCGCGCGGCTGCCAGCAAGCCCTCAGTCAGATGCTGGATTTCGATCTTTCCCAGGCGGCTGTCTGAAGTTCCCCACCGAATTGCGCGCCCGAGGGCTGCATAGACCTCGGCCAGAAGTTCGTGAGTAAGCCGGGTGCAGGGCAGCTCCCAGGTCTCGCGGCGAGGGTCGGAGAAACGCAGGATGGTACCCAACCCCATCTGAAGGTTGAATACCCACTGCGACTGCCCGCCAACCCAGCGCAACTGCTGGATAGCGTGAGCCGCACTCTCGTTGGCTGCCTGAGCTGCGATGCCGTCCACGGTGATACCTGCTTCGACGTTGATGTTGTCGAATTGTCGGCTGCGCAGAGTCGCTGTTCTACCCCTCCGTTTGCGGAGGAATAGCGCGAAGGGTTCGGCGGGATCGAAGTGGCTCATGGTGCATCGCATTGGTCACGAACAGGTTCGTCGGCGGGATGCTGACGGGGTTAGTTCGATTGACGGGTGCCCGATAGGGCGGCGATGCGACTGCTCGAATTTCGCAATTTACCAGCACCCAAAGCTTAGCCGAAGAGAGCTTCGGAAGCCAGTGCGGCGGGGCGGTTTCCGCGGCCAAACTTCCACGAAACCGCAAATTTGTAGGGACGTGGCCCGGTGGGGGTCAAAAGCGCGCGCGAGTGATACGCCGGGGTGCGGGGCCGGGGGCGCCGCGGCGATAGAGCGGCACGGGCGCTGCAAGTCTGCCGCGATGTCCGGCGCGTCTATCCTGTTACGGCCGTCTCATGATGTCCGCTAGGGCATACCCGAGCGTACAGAAGAAAAATGTAAAATTTTATGTACGCACGGGTTGACAGATGATCAACGGACATGCTTTAGTTCGTACACCACCACAGCGTACTAAAGGAGAGCACGTCATGACCACCGCCCATATCGAAATCGAAACCCGCGCACTGAACGTTCTTGCCGGAGAAGTCCGCGAAGCTCTGGCAACGCAAGACACCACGACCGCCCGTGATGCGCTTGGCGAGATGGAAGGCATTTGGATGCACACTGAAAGCGCCGACATTCGCGATCAGGCTGCGGCTTTCATGCGCCAACACGCGGCGCACGGCGAATACGTCGAGTTCTCGGCTTGAACCTCAAACAAGGGAGCGGCCGGCGAGAGCCGGCCGTTTATCTTTATGCGAACCATCTTCTATGCGCGCGTGTCGACGCGAGAACAAACAATACAGCACCAGATAGACCAAGCCCGACAAGCGGGCTTCAAATTCGAAGATAGGGACGTCCTCGTCGATGAGGGCGTTTCCGGCGTTTCGGTGCCCTTGAAAGAGAGGCCGCAAGGACGGCGCTTGTTCGACATTCTCAGGCCCGGCGACACGCTCGTCGTCCGCTGGCTTGATCGATTGGGGCGAAACTATCAGGACGTCACAGAGACCGTGCGCGAGCTTATTGCGCAGGGCGTCATAATCCGCACCGTGATCAACGGGCTGACCTTCGACGGCGCAACCAAAGACCCAATGCAGAAGGCGCTACGGGATGCGATGATTGCGTTCCTGGCCGCGTTGGCGGAGGCGCAAGCGGACGCCCTGAAGATCGCGCAGCGGGCAGGCATCGAGCACGCGAAAGCAGAAGGGGCGCAGCGGCCCCGCGTCTACAAGGGCAGGAAGCCAAGCTACGACCGGGAGACGCTGGCGCTCGTCAATCAGTTGCTCGCAGCCAACGAGGGCGTTTCATCTATAGCAGCCCGAACAGGTCTCACCCGCCAGACGGTGCTGCGCATTCGCGCCGATCCAGCCGCAGCAGATGAAGCTTTGCGAGCATGGGGAGGCTGAAACGCCTCAAGCTACGTCACGGGTGCGTTGATTGACGAAACGCGCCCGTGAGGGCATTTTGCAGGAGCGCCACAACCTGGAAAGGCGTCTGCTATGGCTCACGTGCCCGATAATCTGGTTTCGAACACGATGGCGTCACGCCAGGCGCGCGGCGTCGTTTATGTGGGACTGGCATTCCTGGCCCATTGCTTGATCTGGGCAGCTATTCCAGCGCCGTTTGCCCTCGCGTTGTCGTCCGCGTTGGTACTGGTTGAGCGGCTCGCCGGCGAACTTACCGACACCATCCTTGGCGCCGTCGCGGCCCGTGACGAGGTTGCCTCGAAGCTCATGGACGCGCGCCCCGCAGCAGGCTTCCGTGATGAACTGAAATTCGAACTGTTTGGACCGTCGGCTGCCATCGCCTTGGCGGTGCTGGCAGCCGTCGCGGGTCTTTTACTGAAGCCATGGCTTGCACCGGGGCTCCAGTGGCTGGGAGCATAGATCCCGACGCAGAACGGGCGAAGCGCGAAGAGTTCCTAGCACTCGTGACATGCGGCATTCAGGTGATGCTGCAAGATGCCTATTCCCAACCGGGACTTGATCGAGCGGCGAAGGCGCACATCCTGAGCAAGCTGATTTGCGAGCTGTCTGATGCACGATCAGCCGCCGACAAGATCCCGAGTGACGCATCGGCTTTAGGGGCGGCACTGGATGTATTGGACCACGTGTTTGGCGGCATACACGTGACCCATGGTGACCCGGACAGATCATGGCTCAGCGAGATCGACGAGGGCGAACCGCGCGAGCACCGGACAGAGTGGGCGGGTTATGAGCCACATAGCGTTTGGCAAAATACATTAGCTCAGTTTCGCGAGGAATTGCGCCAGCAGGCCGAACCCGTGAACGATGCCTCGCAGCTCACGCCGCCGGAATTGGAAGAGCAATCGAAATCCGCTGAAACGCCGACTGAGCGGTATCACGCCAGAACCCGAGCGGCGCGAGTTGAGCGGATAGCAGACCTTCACAGGACGGCGGAAGCTCGAAAGATACTGAAGGCGATCAAACGACTTGGACCGATGCAACTGAAAGAGATCGCCCCGCTGGTCCCGAAGATGAAGCGGCTGGCCTTGCGAGCCTTCATGATGCAGCTGCGGGAAGGCGGTTGGGTCGAAAGTGTCGGACGAGGCGGCGGCGCCGCTTGGACGGGCACCGACAAGCTGAAGAACTCGAAGATCTGAATGAGGGCAGCCGCCGCCGCCCTCATTCGAAGACGTTATCCTGGCCGTCCTCGGCTTCCAACTGCGCCAGCAGCGCGCGGCGATCTCGTTCCAACTGATCGCCCATGGCTTTGAGTTCGGCCGCTGTCATCTCGTGCAACTGTTTCTCTTGTCCCTGCGGGCCTGCCGCAAAGAGGGAATTAGCCCGCATCAATGAAGACGACGCCGTGGCGCGCGCATTGGCCGGCGCATTCTTGTCCTCACAGATGCTTATGGCTGCGTCCACGCAGGCCTCCAGGCCTCTTGTTCTCAGCTTATGGAGCGCCCGCATGCGGGCCGCTGCTTCTTCGTCGTTCTCGAAATTCATTAGTCGAAGACCCCTGATGTCGGTTTCGTTTGCTGTTCGGCCAATCGCCGATAATGGTCCCGCGCCGCTTCAAGCGCCGCCGCCTGGGCCTGCAACGTGGCAAGCTCGGGCGTCACGGGACGCTCGTTGGGCTTCTCTAGACTAGCCCGGATCTCGGCGGCTCGCTTCCGATCATCCCGACGCCTTGCGCGTTCCGCTGCCGGCCCAGGCGCATGGGTCTTTGCCCGCTCGTCGTAGCGCTGCCGTTCTTCCGGGCTCATGGCTGCCAGCCGCTTCGCCTTTTCTTTGCGCGTCCGTTCGATCCGCTTCAGCTTCGCTCGCAGCCGGGTTTCTGCATCCGGGGCTTTCCCGTTGGGCCACTGAACCAACCCCCACTGATCGGCCTTCGGTGTAGCCCCGCCATGAATTCGACAACGATCATGACCAGCCAATGCCAGGTTCTGACAGGGCCGATGATCCTCGGTCGATTTGGTTCGAGCGCCGCAGAGCTTTCGATAGGGACGCACCTCCCGATTATATCGCGTCAACGCGGCGGCGCCGGCCTTAGGCAGTCCGAACTTGTCCCACGCCTGCTGTCGGTCGGAGCGCTTCCTAGGCATGCCTCAACCCCACATCGGAATAATGCGCCCATGAGGTCTGCCCTACTGAGCGCGCCAAACCAGCCGCGCCGCCACTCAGGGCGACACAGCCAGTTCCCAATCCCACAAGCAACAGCAACCGGATCACGAAAAGACCCCTGTTGGCACGGACATAATGTCTTTGCGGGTAAGGCGGGTAACTGCGGGTGGATTTTCACTCCGCTCTATAGAACTGTCACGTGTCATCATATTAGTACCTTCTAATCTGACAGTTTCTTGGTCGGGGTATAGGGAATACCCGCTAGTACCCGCCTTACCCGCAGATCTTAGAACCCAAACCTTCTGCTTGGCGTGCCGATCTTCCTCGGCCTCGAATTTCAGCCCGGAGACAATTCGTCCTTTGTACTTCCCGAGCCACTGGCCGAGCCGCCGCGTGTCGATGGTTGACCGATCGCCAGCAACCGTCGTGAGAGCCGCCCGCAGGTCGGGAAACACATCGGCGCGCTCCTTGAGTTCGCCCGCACTCACCGGAGCATCAATGCCGACGCTAGCGAACCATGCACCCATGACCGCGCTCAAGCTGGACAGCACCGGGTCCTCGGCGCGCGCGGCTTCCATCGTATCGACCGGATCGGCACAGCCAAGCCAAACGAGCGGTGAGCGAACAAGCTGCGACCAATCATCAAAGGAGGCGAGATCGCGGCGCTGACCGGGAAAGCCGGCCTCCTTGTACGCCAACACGATTGTCAGGATTGCGGCGACATACTTGCCTCGGTCGGCAAGCACCGTATCAAACGGCTTGTCGTTGAACTGCCGCAGCTCCGGGCGTTCCTCGCCAGTGTCGAGCGTACACACCACCGTCCGCCGCACGATATCGCCAACCAGATGCAGGTTGTTGCCGGTTGCAAGGATTGTAGCCTTGTTCTCGATCCGCACCAGTTCGCTTTTCCCGAGCACACGGACCTGCACGGCCGGACGCTCCACAATCTGGCAAAGCGCATCGCTGCCAAGCGCGCCATTGAGGTTGTCGATCGAAACCAGCGGCTGACCTCCCAGCAGGGCGGCGCCGAGACGCTTTTCGAGCTCCTGTTCGTCTTGATGCGGCGCGATGACGGGGCAGGGTTGGCCCGTCGAAATAGCGGCTGCAAGGTCCGTCAGATACGATTTTCCCGAGCCGGGCGTGGGCGCGCGGACGGCGTGCAGTGGAGCGCATGCCATGGCGCCACGCACCACCGGTGTCATGAGCATCGACAATGCGACGGACTTATCGGCCTCCGTTACGAACGTAAATCCGCGTAGGAGCCCCGTCAGCAACGACAAGGCGTGTTGTGCCTGCTCACGGGTGGCCTTCTGCGGGATGTCCGGCATCTTCGGGGGCCTCTCCAACAGCAAGCCGGTCGCCACATCGTAGCCGGGCTCGGAAAGCATTGAGTGGTTGGGCCGAAGCGTTGGCGTGGTGATCACGCCGGCGAGTTTCGGAAGCGTCCACTCGCCGTCACGGGAAAGAATGACTTCGGCAACCTGTTTGGGAGGATCTGCCCGAACCATCTTCTTAGACCGCGCGTCGAACTTCTCCCAATCGGCAACTCGTGCCAGATAGTCGGTGAGGCCTTCCTTGCTGACCTTTATTGTGCGGGGCACAGCCGCAGTGCGGCCCTTCGCGGCTGGCAGATCCTCGACAAACGGGCGGACGATTGCCCCGCCTCGTGTGTATAGCGGCGCACCCCCGGCGACCAGGGCCGCCTCAGCTTCTGTGGCGATCGATGCCAATTCACCGGCCCGGATCGTGATCAGCGGTCGCTCACGCGGCGTTTCATCACCACCAGCATCCGCGCCCTCTTCGAAGAAGCTTTCGCGCTCCGCGATCCTCACTGCGGCCGCCTTGCCCCAATCCCGAGCGAACTGCCGCAGAGGAAGATCATGGGCGTTGCTGACCATCGGCCATGCGTGGACCAGTTCCGTATAGTCTTGGGCCGTGAATGTAACGGTCGCCGCACGGCCGAGTTCATGGGCAAGGCACATCCGCCAGCCCGAGCCGGACTTATCGTCGCCGAGATACTGTTGATCACCCTCCCATATGCGCGCCAACCGTTTCGAGGCTGCGCATGCTTTCTCGAACCGGTCTCGCAGATCAGCATCGAGATTGTCGACGCTTGCAACTGTGCGGGCGCTGTCGATGTCAATCGCAGCGAAGGCTTCCTGGATGAACGGGTCGGCGTCGAGTTTCGACGAGTTGCCTGGGCCGACCTGGGCCAAACCGTTTTCGAATGTTTCGAGTGTGTAGCGTCGATCGTTCTGAAACAGCAGCTTAGCCTGCCGTGCAGATCGGCCGGCGGCGCGCTTCTTTTTGGTCGGCAGATTGGTCGTTCCCGGTAGCCTGAAGATGTGATCGATGCTCTGCACCGCGTCGCCGCCGTGGATGTTCTGGAGTGCCCGGCTTTGCGCCTCCGCGCGTTCCTGCCCGCCGTCTCGGGCGTCCACCTTTTCCGTCAGCAGCCAGAAGTATTGATTGCCCCCGCCTGTGTCGATGGTGATTGACGGAGCGAGCGTCAGCTTTTGAGCTTTCTCAGCCTCTGCGTCGAGATCCATGCGGGCGCGGTCGAAGGGAATGCCTTCCTCGGGATCGACATCGATAGTCAGCCCTCGGATAAAGGCGACGTCTTCCTTCTTCAGCTTCTTGTCGGGGCTGTTCGGTTTGGGCTCGCTGAGCATGAAATAGATGTTGCGCTTGCCCTCCCACTTCCCGACGAAGGCCGCCATTCGGTCCCATGCCTCGGGTGGGAAGGTAACGCCGACGGGGCTTTCTTGCTCTGCGGGATCAAGCGCAACCAAATTCCACCAACCGGCGGGATCGATAAGCTTCAGTAAGGCGACGCCTGCGGCGGCCACCTCTGGCATTCGCGGTTGTGCAGGCGCTACCGGCTCCGGTGCTTTGGCGGCTGCCTTCACCGCCTCCCACGAGGTCTTATTGCGATTTTCAGCGTTTTCAGCTATTGTCATGTTACCTGCTTTCGAATGACGCCACTCGCCCTTGCCGGGGCGGTGGCGTTGCCTTTTTGGGCTAGCTGTTGTTGATCACGAGCCGCAGTTTCGGCGTCGGCTTACGGGCTGCCCGCGCCCTGAGCAGGATCGCGAGACATTCTGCATCAATCATTATCCGGCCTTCGCTGCGGTCACTTTCGAGCTTGCCGCATTGGGCGAGACTTCTGATGTGACCGGCAGACCAGCCGGAGCGTTCTACGGCTTCCCGGACTGTGATGAGTTCGATAGGTGGCAATGTGCTGACAGAGCGCATGGGTCGTCTCCTGTGATGTGAACGATGACGATCAGCCTGCCGCGTTGGCAGTTCTAGTCCCGGTTTCGGGTGTGCTGGCAGTCGACGCGTCCAGGTCTTCGAGCACCCACGCACGCAGCCCGATCGCCGCATCGATCGCTCGGGCGAGGTCGGCGCCGAGCAAGCCCGCGAAGCGTTTGCCGGCCCTCGCCTTGGCATAGAGGCGTTCGAAGGACTGCATCGGCCAGACGATGAGGTTTCTGAACAACACGAGCCGCAACTGCTCGTCTTCGTAGCCGCGAAGGGCGTCGATCCGCCTGTGAACGATCGTCCAATCAAAGAGATTGCAGTCCCACAGATGCGGCAGCCCTTTCGCCTTGATGCGCTCCAGTTCACGCGGGAGCCTCGCCAGGGACGTGTCTGCGTCCTCAAAGGTCCCATAGCTTTCGCAGGCATCGCGGACGTTCTTGGTGCTCAACTTGCTCGCCGCCTCAGCTCGCGGGATACCGTCGGCGAGATAATCCGCCGTGCTCGCATAGATGGCGTTGTTCGAAGCAGCAGGGTTCTCAGCCTTGATCCTGGTCGCCACGAACGCGATGACCGCACGGCTTGGCCTGAGCGGCAGATGCGCCGGCACTTCACGACGCCGGTTGCCTTTTCCTGGGCGCGGCGTCGTCATCTCCTGAAGCTTGTCCGAATAGTAGCGCGCGGCCTGTTGGCTCTGGAACGCCGTGAACTCGACGCTGGCGAAGTAGTCGATCGTCTCGGGGGAGGCTGACGCCAATCGAACCGCCACATCGGTGCGGATTTGGGCCTTCAATGCGGCCATAAAATCCGGGTCATCGGAACTAGGCGACTTATCGGCATCGGCCTCGCACCAGATCAGTACGCACTCTTCGAGGAAGGCTTGCCGGCTCTTTGGGTGCGGCTTGAAGTAGCTACCGCCGCTTCTGCGCGCGCCGGTCATTGCTGAGACCCCGTGGCGCCCCGACCCGGCTCACCGGCCGATGGCATTTCCTTGATCGTTTCCAAGTAGCCGATCAGCGAAGGAGTTTTCACTACAGTTTTGTTGCCGACCTTGGCGAAGGTCAGCTTGCCGGTAGCCTGAAGGCGGTAGAGGCCCGAGCGAGATATCCCCAAGAGATCCGCGGCGACACGGAGAGGAAGAAGGGGCTTCTGAGCCCACGGAATTTGATGCGAGATCGTCATTGAGACGCCCTTTCATGGCGGGCGCCTATCGGGCCCCGCGTTAACGGTTGTGGGTGGCCATCGCGTTTCTTCCGGTTCTACAAGTCATAAGGTCATCAAGTGCGACGATGAGGGACACACTGAATCAAGTTGGGCCAGATCGCAAGCAGAAAATTCACGCTAACCCGCTGTAAATGTAAGACATTTTGCAGAATGTGCAGTGATAAGGCGCTGGTCGAATTGGATTTAATCGGTCTCGGCGGTTGCCGAAAAAATCTGCTCTTTTAGCCCCGCAATCGGCCCACCGAGATCACGCACAAGAGATGCTGCGGGAAAGAGGCTGCTGGATCGAAGCAGGATTATCTAGCCAAGATGCCGGCATCCTTTCGCCGCTCACGCGTTAGGGTGAACGTTGGGGCGAAGCACCAAGAGCGGGGAATTAGCCAACGAAATCAATAGGAGGTGGCGGACAGAGAGGGATTCGAACCCTCGATACGCTTTCACGTATACACGCGTTCCAGGCGTGCGCCTTCAACCACTCGGCCACCTGTCCTTGTCAGCCCGCACCCGTCTGGGTACCTCGGCCGGTTGGGCGCGATATATACTGAGGTTTCGCTGGGGATCAACCGAAATCTAACAGATTTTTGAATAGAGTGATGAAACGGCTGCAGACGCCGCAACGGGCGTCGTGGTATTGTTGAAATTGCTAATGAACGGTCGCAGAACCGTGGACAGGGATGGAACGTCCGTCATGATCAGGTTTGTGTTTCGGCTTCTCAGTCTGGTCGCGCTGGTCGTGGCTGTCGGTGCGGCGACGATGGATTCGATCGAGTCGGTGGCTTCTTCCGAGGTGGTCCTGACATCGCTTGCGACAGCCTGGACGGAAATGAGCCCATCCAGCCTCATGGCGGCCCAGGCCGCAGCCGAGGAGCATCTGCCGGCTGTCGTGTGGCAGATGCTGCGCGAATGGTTGTTGCCGCAGCCGGCTTTTGCCGCCTTCCTCGTTCTCGCCCTGCTGTTCTGGATGGTGGGGTATAAGAGGGAACATCCCGCCGGCCGGTTCGCGGCCTGATCTTCTCAGCGAATGGTCGAAGCTTGAAAGCACCAGGAAAATCGTGCGTGCTCGCGACGGTTTGTTCACGGGGTGCTTCATTTTCGGCAATATCCGGCAAGTAATTCAAATGTATATTGCGGCTCCGTAACACCGCCGACAGGTCTGGTGAGCCTGTTGAAATCCGCCCCTCCGGAATGTCCCGAAGAGAGAGTGTTTCTGCTGGAAATTCAGAAAGTTGCGCCAAGCTTTACTGGTTGAAAAAAATCTGGTGAATTTTTCCCCTAGCCATGCAAGGATGATTGCAGCACGTCGCCTTCCAGCGGCCGGTGCGACCGCAGACATGCCCTTTCCCGAGGGCTTGCGGGAGGACCCAACAAGATCAATAGCAACAAACAGGGCTGCAACATGAAGAAAACCCTCCTCAGTCTCTTTGCCTTGGCTGCCATGTCCGCCACCGCTTTGGCCGCTGATATCAAACCGGCGCTCGTCTACGGCACAGGCGGTAAATTCGACAAGTCGTTCAATGAGGCTGCCTTTGGTGGCGCCGAGAAGTTCAAGGCCGAGACCGGCATCGAATACCGTGATTTCGAGCCGACCAGCGATACGCAGGGAGAGCAGGCGATCCGCAACTTCGCCTCGAGGGGGTATAACCCGGTTGTTGCGATCTCCTTCGCCTGGGAGGCTGCCCTGACCAAGGTTGCCGCTGAGTTTCCGGACACCAAGTTCGTTATCGTCGACACAGTCGTCGATCAGCCCAATGTTCGCTCGGTCGTCTACAAGGAGCACGAAGGCTCCTACCTCGTCGGCCTTCTGGCTGGCATGGCCTCCAAGAGCGGCAAGGTCGGCTTCGTCGGCGGCATGGACATTCCGCTGATCCGCAAGTTCGAATGCGGCTACGAGCAGGGTGCCCGCGCTGCCAATCCCAACATCGAAGTCTTCCAGAACATGACCGGCACGACCGGCGCGGCCTGGAATGATCCCGTTCGCGGGGGCGAGCTTACCAAGAACCAGATCGACCAGGGCGCGGACGTTATCTACGCGGCTGCCGGCGCCACCGGTCTCGGTGTTCTTCAGACCGCTGCCGACAACGGCAAGTTCTCGATCGGTGTCGATTCCAACCAGAACCACCTGCATCCGGGCTCGGTCCTGACCTCTATGGTCAAGCGCGTCGATCTTGCCGTTTATAACGCGTTCAAGGATACCAAGGACGATGCCTTTACCGCGGGTGTTCAGGCTCTCGGCGTGGCAGAGGATGGCGTTGCCTATGCGCTCGATGACAACAACGCCAAGCTGATCACGGACGAAATGAAGGCTGCTGTCGAAAAGGCCAAGGCCGACATCATCGCCGGCACCATCAAGGTTCACGACTACATGTCGGACAATTCCTGCCCGAAGTGATTTGATGAGGGCGCGAACCGTACACAGATGCGGTTCGCGCCCTTTCCATGTCCGCTATCCGGAGTGTCTTCAGTGAGCCAGGCCGCTGCGATCGAACTCGTGGGCATCGACAAGAAATTCGGTGCCGTGCACGCCAACAAGAACATCAATCTCACTGTGGCCAAGGGCTCCATCCATGGCATTATCGGTGAAAACGGGGCGGGCAAATCGACGCTTATGTCGATCCTCTACGGTTTCTACCACGCCGACAGTGGCTCCATAAAAATCAACGGTGAACCGGTCGTAATCCGCGACAGCCAGTCCGCTATTGCCGCCGGCATAGGCATGGTGCACCAGCATTTCATGCTGGTTGAGAATTTCACGGTGCTCGAAAACCTGATGCTCGGCGCTGAGGGCGGAGCGCTTCTGGACAAAGGCACTGCAAAGGCCCGTGCGGCGCTCAAGCAGCTTGCCGACGACTACGGCCTCGAGGTCGATCCGGACGCGATCATCGAGGAACTGCCGGTCGGCCTGCAGCAGCGCGTCGAAATCCTGAAAGCCATGTATCGCGGCGCCGAGATCCTGATTCTCGATGAGCCGACCGGCGTCCTGACGCCGTCCGAGGCGGATCATCTTTTCAAGATCCTCCGGGTGCTGCGTGATCAGGGCAAGACGATCATTCTGATCACCCACAAGCTGCGTGAGATCATGGCGATCACCGATACGGTTTCGGTGATGCGCCGCGGCGAAATGGTCGCGACCCGCAAGACGGCGGAAACCACGGTTGAGGAACTCGCTGAGCTGATGGTCGGTCGCCGTGTTCTTTTGCGTGTCGAAAAGGGTGTGGCGCATCCGGGTGAGGTCTTTCTTTCGGTTCGCAACCTCACTGTCAAAGACCACCGCGGTGTCACCATGGTCGACGACGTGTCCTTCGACGTCAGGGCAGGCGAGATCGTCGGTATCGCCGGTGTTGCAGGCAACGGCCAAAGCGAGTTGCTGGAGGCGATCACCGGTATCCGCAAGCCGGCGAGCGGAGAAATCCTTGTCGGATCTCGGCCGGTAGCAGGGCTCGATCCTGCGGAACTGCGTGCGCTAGGGCTTGCGCACATCCCGGAAGATCGTCATCACATGGGTCTCGTGCTTCCCTTCGAGGAAAGCGAAAACGCCATACTGGGCTACCATCGCGACGAGCGCTATGGAAAAGGTCCGTTCATCAACCCGGAAGTGATCCGCAAGGCAGCGAGCGAAGCGATCGAGAAATACGATATCCGCCCGCCGAATGCGCGGCTGAAGACGGCGAATTTTTCCGGCGGCAACCAGCAGAAGATCGTCGTCGCCCGCGAGATCGAACGCGATCCGAAGCTGCTCATTGTCGGCCAACCCACGCGCGGCGTCGACATCGGTGCGATCGAGTTCATCCACAAACGTATCGTCGAGACGCGCGACGCCGGCAAGGCCGTCCTGCTCGTCTCGGTCGAACTCGACGAAATCCGCTCCCTGTCGGACCGCATCCTGGTGATGTTCGCCGGCAAGATCGTCGGGGAAAAACTGCCGGATGCCGGCGAACAGACTCTCGGCCTGATGATGGCCGGCATAGCCGCTTGAGGTTTCGATGAGCACCGCATCCGTGTCCCTTCCGAACTGGATCAATTACGCGCTGCTGCCGCTGATCAACCTCGTTCTTGCCTTCCTCATCTCCGGGCTGGTCATCTGGGTCATCGGCGAAAACCCCTATGATGCGTTGATGCTGATGCTGCAGGGCGCGCTCGGTCGCGGCGACGGCATCGGCTTCACGCTCTTCCACGCCACGAATTTCATCTTCACCGGCCTGTCGGTCGCCGTCGCCTATCACGCGGGCCTGTTCAACATCGGCTCCGAAGGTCAGGCCTATGTCGGCGGTCTGGGGGCGGCTCTCGTGGCGCTGGCACTCGACCATTACGTGCCGTGGTACGTGACCATGCCGTTCGCGGTTCTCGGCGCGGCATTGTTCGGCGCCGCCTGGGCCTTCATTCCCGCATGGCTGCAGGCCAGACGCGGCAGCCATATCGTCATTACCACGATCATGTTCAACTTCATCGCCGCGGCGCTGATGGTCTACCTGCTCGTCAACGTGCTGATCGTACCGGGAAAGATGGCGCCGGAAAGCCGCACCTTCCTCGAAGGCGGCCAACTTCCGAAGCTTGACTGGCTGATGGCTTTGTTCGGCGTGAAGCTCGGCCCGGCGCCGTTTAACGTCTCCTTCATCATTGCGCTTGTGATGTGCGTGGTGGTCTGGATCCTGATCTGGCGCACCAAGCTCGGCTACGAGATGCGCACCCTCGGCATCAGCCGCTCCGCAGCAGCCTATGCCGGTATCCCCTATACGAAGATCGTCGTGATCACGATGCTGATCTCCGGTGGTCTCGCCGGCATAATGGCGTTGAACCCGGTGCTCGGCGCGTCCGCCAGACTGCAGGTGGAATTCGTCGGTGGTGCCGGCTTCGTCGGCATCGCCGTTTCGCTGATGGGCAGGAACCATCCGCTCGGCATCGTGCTCGCCGCCATCCTCTTCGGCGTGCTCTATCAGGGCGGCGCCGAGCTCTCCTTTGACATGCCCAATATCACCAGGGACATGATCGTGGTTATCCAGGGCCTTGTGATCCTGTTCGCGGGAGCGCTCGAATATATGTTCCGCCCGGCAATCGTCAGGGTCTATCAGCAATTGGCGAAGGCTTGAGGGGGCGAACCATGGACTTTTTCGATATCCTCGTCAGCATCTTCGGTTCGACCATCCGCCTTTCGATCCCGTTGATCTTCACGGCGCTGGCCGGCCTGTTTTCCGAGCGTGCCGGTATTTTCGACATCGGGCTGGAAGGCAAGATGCTCGCTGCCGCGTTCGCTTCCGCCACGGCCGCCTTCATTACTGGTTCGCCCTGGATCGGACTGCTCGCCGGCATCCTGATCTCAATCTTCTTTTCGTTCATTCACGGCTTTGCCTCGATCACCAACCGCGGCAATCAGATCGTCTCGGGTGTGGCGATCAATTTCGTCGCCGCCGGTCTGACGGCGGTGCTCGGTCAGGCCTGGTTCAACCAGGGTGGGCGCACGCCTGGCCTGACGGCGGATGCGCGTTTTTCTCCGCTGAAGCTGCCGGGCGTTGACATGCTGCGGGATGTGCCAATCATCGGGCCGCTCTATGCGAACGTGATCTCCGGCCACAACATCCTCACCTACATTGCCTTCCTCGCCGTTCCGATCTCTTGGTGGGTTCTTTATCGCACGCGCTTCGGCCTGCGCCTGCGGGCGGTAGGTGAAAAATCCCGGTGCTGTCGACACCGCCGGTATTTCCGTCACTTGGTTGCGCTACAGGGCGGTTATCGTCGCCGGCTTCCTCTGCGGCTTTTCCGGCACCTATCTGGCGATCGCCCAGTCGGCGGCCTTCATCAATAACATGTCCGCAGGTAAGGGCTATATCGCGCTCGCAGCGCTCATCTTCGCCAAGTGGCGGCCGGTGCCGGTTCTGCTCGCCTGCCTCCTGTTCGGCTTCCTCGACGCGCTCGCCAACTTCATGCAGGGCAAGTCGGTGCCGTTGATAGGCGAGGTGCCGGTGCAGATATTCCAGGCGCTGCCCTATGTGTTGACCTGCATCCTGCTCGCCGGTCTGATCGGTTCGGCCAATCCGCCGAAGGCCGGCGGCGTACCCTATGTGAAGGAGCGCTGAGATGGCTCATGATCTGTTCGAGGCGGCGCGCGGCGCCATGAAATTTGCCCATGCGCCGTATTCGAAGTTCCCGGTCGGTGCGGCGATCCGCGCCGATGACGGTAAGATTTATACCGGTGCCAATATCGAGAACCTCTCTTTTCCGCAGGGTTGGTGCGCCGAGCCGACCGCCATCGGCTGCATGATCATGGGCGGAGGAAGGAAGATTGTCGAGATGGCGGTGATCGCCGAGAAGATGCCGCTCTGCCCGCCTTGCGGCGGATGCCGCCAGAAAATTTCGGAATTCGCCGACGCCACGACGAAGATCTATCTTTGTGACGAGGTCGGCGTGAAGAAGACGATGACGATGAACGAGCTTCTGCCGTTCAGCTTCGACACGGACCTGCTCGGATGAGGGCGGTGATCGATCTTCTGGTCGATCGCCTGAACGGCCTGATGCCGCGTACCGGCGTCGTGCTCGGCTCCGGTCTCGGCTCCTTGGTCGAGGATGTCGAGGACGCTATCCGGATCCCCTACAACGAACTTCCGGGCTTTCCGGTGAGCCGCGTCTCCGGCCATTCGGGCGAGTTCGTGGCCGGTCGCCTCGGCGGTGTTCCGGTGATCATGCTGTCAGGCAGGGTGCATTACTACGAGAGCGGTGATGCCACCGCCATGCGCCTGCCGATCGAGGTTCTCAAGGGTCTCGGCGTACAGGCTCTGATCCTGACCAATGCCGCGGGTTCACTGCGCGAGGAAATGCCGCCCGGCTCGGTCATGCAGATCACCGATCACATCAACTTCTCCGGCTACAATCCGCTGATCGGGGAGCCCAGCGACAAACGCTTCGTGGGCATGACATCAGCCTATGATGCCGCGCTTGTGGTCGCCATGAGGAAGGCTGCCGAGGCGGAGGGCATTCCGCTGTCCTCCGGCGTTTACATGTGGTTTTCCGGTCCCAGCTTCGAGACGCCGGCCGAAATCCGCATGGCCCGTATCCTCGGCGCCGATGCTGTCGGCATGTCGACGGTCCCGGAGGTCATCCTTGCCCGCTTTTTCGGGCTGCGGGTTGCCGCCGCGTCGGTTATCACCAATTATGGTGCAGGCATGACCGGCGGCGAGCTCAGCCACGAAGAAACAAAAGACATGGCCCCGATTGGGGGGCGGCGGCTCGCGGCCATCCTGAAGACGATGATTTCGGGAGGGATCAACCTTGAATAGCCACGAACCACGGGTCATGGCAGCTGTTGCACTGACACTTTTGGATCTCACGGACCTCAGGGAGAATTGCACGCCGAAGGACATCGAGGCGCTTTGCGACCGGGCACGCACGCCTTATGGCGATGTCGCCGCAATCTGCATCCAACCTCGTTTCGTTCGGCATGCCCGTTCCATTCTCGGTACCGACTCGCCGGTTAGGATTGCGACCGTCGTCAACTTTCCCACAGGGGTTCTGTCCGTTGCGGAAGTCGTCGAGGAAACCAAAAAAGCGATCCGCGACGGTGCGGACGAGATCGATCTCGTCATTCCGTACACGGCTCTGGTGGGGGGAAACGAGCAGGCCGTGATGGACATGATCTCCGCCGTGCGTGACGTCTGCGCGCCACCGGTGCTTTTGAAGTCCATCCTGGAGACGGGTGAACTGAAGGACACGGTTCTCATCCGACGTGCTTCGGAGATCGCCATCGAGGCCGGCAGCGACTTTCTCAAGAGCTCGAGCGGCCGGGTGGCTGTCAATGCCACGCTGGAGGCGGCCGATGTCATGCTGCTCGCGATCCGCGACAGCCGTAGAAAGGTGGGTTTGAAGCCGTCTGGCGGCATCCGTTCGGTCGCCGAGGCAGCGCTCTACCTGCGGCTCGCCGCCACGATCATGGGAGAAGACTGGGTCATTCCCTCGACCTTCCGCTTCGGAGCCTCCGCCCTTCTGGATGATGTCCTCTCTGTTCTGGCCAACGGCAAGTCGATAGCGACGGGAACGGGGTACTGAGCGTGATCATTCCGCAGGAAATCATTCGCCGTAAGCGGGATGGAGGCGAGCTGAGTGCCGGCGAGATTGCCGCCTTCATTGAAGCGCTGAGCGACGAGAGCCTGTCTGAGGGGCAGGTCGCAGCCTTCGCCATGGCGGTGTTCTTCCGCGGCATGACGCCCGCCGAAATCGTTGCCCTGACGCTTGCGATGCGCGACTCCGGTGACGTGCTTTCCTGGAATGGTGTCGGCAGGCCGATCGCCGACAAGCATTCCACCGGCGGTGTTGGCGACAATGTCTCGCTGATGCTGGCACCGATCGTCGCGGCCTGCGGTCTTGCCGTTCCGATGATTTCCGGGAGGGGGCTCGGGCATACCGGTGGTACGCTGGACAAGCTTCAGTCGATTCCGGGCTACAACGTCATGCCTGACGCCGCTACCTTTCATCGCACGGTGGAGGAGGTCGGCTGCGCCATCATTGGCCAGACAGGCGATCTCGCCCCCGCTGACAAGCGTCTCTACGCGATCCGCGACGTCACCGCGACGGTCGAGTCGGTGCCGTTGATCACCGCCTCCATTCTGTCGAAGAAGCTGGCGGCGGGCTTGGAAACGCTGGTGCTGGACGTGAAATTCGGCAACGGCGCCTTCATGCCGGAACTGTCGTCAGCAGAAACCCTCGCCCGCTCGCTGGTCGAGGTGGCCAACGGTGCCGGTGTAAAGACCTCCGCTCTGCTGACCGACATGAACCAGCCCTTGGCCGACGCGGCCGGAAACGCGCTGGAAGTGGTCAACGCTGTCGATTTTCTTCGGGGACGGAAGGTCGGCACGCGTCTGGAAGAAGTGACGATCGCGCTCGGTGCCGAGATGCTGGTCAACGCCGGAGTTGCCGGAGACCTGCAGGATGCGGAGGCGCGGTGTCGACGTGTTCTGGCCTCGGGCGAGGCGGCGGACTATTTCGGTCGCATGGTCCATAGCCTGGGCGGCCCCGCAGACTTCGTGGAGAATTCCACCCGCTATCTCGCATTCGCGCCGGTCGAAATCCCGGTTCTGGCATCAGCTGAGGGTTGGCTATCCGCGTGTGCGACCCGCGATCTCGGCATGGCTGTGGTCGACCTCGGCGGAGGCCGTAGGCGCCCTAGCGATTCCATCGACCATCGGGTTGGATTGAGCCGTCTGCTACCGCTCGGAACGAAGGTGGAGAAGGGCGATCCGATTGGTCTCGTCCATGCCGCCGACGAGCAGAGCGGCGAGCGCGTCGCGCAGGCGGTATCGGCCGCCTACACCATTGCAGAACAAGCTCCGGCAGCGACGTCGGTGATCCTGAAGCGCATATGAGCCACCTCAGCGCTCAAGTTCGAGCCGCCCATCGGCAACCGTGTAGCTGCCGAGCCGCCTGAGGAAGCTGAGACCTATCAAGGTCTGTGACAGGGCATTGTCCTTGAGGACGAATGCGTCGACGTCCTTTACCCGGATCGAGCCGATCTCGACCCGGTCGAGCTTCACATAAGCAGCGATCGTCTGGCCGTTGGCGGTCTGGATAGGATATTTGAAGTCCGTCCGGACCGCGGTAAAGCCGAGGCGGCGGGCGGTGGATTCGTTGATGGCGATCAGCGAGGCGCCCGTATCGATCATTCCGTCAACGTCCTTGCCGTTGATCCGGAAACGGCCGCGGAAGTGACCCCGATCATCAGCTGTTAGCGTGACTTTTCCGGGCGGTGCGGTCACCGCAGCGGATCCCGCTGGACCGGCTTCTTCCGTCAACGCAGTTTCAGCGACTTCGGAAGTGAAGACCTTCGGAAGTTCGATGGCGGCTGCCCCCGCCACGGCGAGAATGACCAGACTGCGCGCCAACATTGCCCAACCCTCCAGAATGCAGTTTGCCCCAGGAAGGTCATGTTAACGCCGCAGCCCTGATAGACGCGCTAAGCAATTCACTAAAATGCGCGCGTTTTGTGTGGTTTCGGGGCTGGCGGGGGAAGGTAGTATTACTTGGTGCCGTACATCCGGTCACCGGCATCGCCGAGACCGGGAACGATATAACCCTTTTCGTTCAGATGGCTGTCGATCGAGGCGGTATAGACCGGCACGTCGGGATGGGCGTCTCGGAAGTTCTTGATGCCTTCCGGTGCGGCCAGAAGGCAGAGGAAACGAATATTCTTCGCGCCGCGCTCCTTCAGCTTGTCGATGGCGGCGATCGAGGAATTGCCGGTCGCGAGCATCGGGTCCACGACGATCACCAGTCGTTCCGACAGGCTGTCCGGGGCCTTGAAATAATATTCGACCGGCTTCAGCGTCTCGTGGTCGCGATAGACGCCGATATGCGCGACGCGTGCGGCCGGAACCAGTTCCAGCATGCCTTCCAGCAGGCCGTTGCCCGCACGCAGGATCGAGGCAAATACCAGCTTCTTACCTTCCAGGATCGGCGCCTGCATTTCGGTGAGCGGTGTCTCGATCGTCTCCAGCGTCAGCTCGAGATCACGAGTGACCTCGTAGCAGAGAAGCGTCGAAATTTCGCGCAGCAACCGGCGGAAGCTCGACGTCGAGGTTTCCTTGCGGCGCATGATCGTCAGTTTGTGCTGGACGAGCGGATGATCGATGACAGTAACGCCGTTCATGGCCGAGCCTTCTCCTTGAGCTTTTTCCTATCCTTTTCACGGCATTGGGCATTTTAGCAAGTCCCGGAGGTGGGAACAGCTTGCCGATTGCCGGGTCTTCCCCAGTTGTCGGCCGGTTTCGGCCCTTATGCGTCCAGTTTGGCCAACAGCATCGCGCGCGTTGTATCGTCGATGAAGGCCACTTCGATCGCGGTCCGCGTCATCGTGTTGATTTCGGCGTCGCTGAAACCCATTTCCGTCGAGGCTATCTCGTATTCGCTTGCGAGCGAGGTATGGAAGAAAGGTGGATCGTCGGAGTTGAGTGTCACCCGGACACCGGCCTCGACGAACCTCCGCAGTGGATGCTTCTGGAAATCCGGGAAGACCTTGAGCGATATGTTGGATCCTGGGCAAACTTCCAGCACCGTGCCGAGATCGGCGAGCCGTCGCACCAGATCCGGGTCCTCGATGGCGCGGACGCCGTGGCCGATCCTGCTCGGTTTCACGAGGTCGAGTGCATCCGCCACGCTGAAGGCGCCGCACAGCTCCCCGGCGTGGATGGTAATACCGAGCCCGACCTCCCTGACCACGTCGAAGGCGCGAGCATAATCCGCCACCCGGTTCATTCGCTCCTCGCCGGCCATGTTGAAGCCGGTGATCAGTGGATGGGACTGGCGCGCCGTCCATTCGGCCCGACGCAGCACGTTTTCCGGTCCGAGATGACGCTCGCCGATGATCACCATCCGGCATTCGATGCCGGTCTTTTCCTTGGCCGAAAGCATTCCGGCGGCCAGTCCGCCGATATAGTCGTCTGGTGGCAGGCCGACAGCCTCACCATGGTCGGGCGAAACAAAGATCTCGCTGTAGATCGTGTTCTCTGCAGCAAGTTCCAGCAGATAGGCTTCCGCAAGTGCCGCATAGTCCTCCGCTGTGCGGAAGACCGAAGCCACCATGTCGTAACAGGTGATGAAGCTGGTGAAATCGCTCCAGACATAGGCACCGTCCGAAATGAAAGCGGATGTATCGACGCCATATTTCTCAGCCTGCTGAAGGGTGAGCGCCGGCGGTGCCGCACCCTCGATATGGCAGTGCAGCTCGGCTTTCTTCAAATGACTGGTCACAGGAAACTCCGTCCGTGTCGCCCTGCGGGGATGCCCAGATGGGCCGCCACCGTCTCGCCGATGTCTGCATAGGTTGACCGCACACCGACTGATTTTGACCGGATGTTCGGCCCGAAGGTCATGATCGGCACCCGCTCGCGGGTATGGTCGGTACCACGCCAGGTCGGATCGCAACCGTGATCCGCCGTCATCATTACCAGGTCGCCTGGCTTCAGTTTGCGGTTCACCTCCGGCAGCCGCCGGTCGAACGCTTCAAGCGCGGCTGCATAACCTGCAACGTCGCGCCGGTGACCGTAAAGCATGTCGAAGTCCACGAAATTGGTGAATACCAGATCGCCATCCTCGGCCTCGTCCATGATGTTGAGGGTGGTGTCCATCAACGCCATGTTGCCGTTCGCCTTGATGGTGCGGGTAACCCCCTGGTGGGCGAAGATGTCACCGATCTTGCCGACCGCGTGCACCTTGCGGCCGGCTTCTGTCAGCCGGTCGAGCAAGGTAGGCTCCGGTGGCAGGACGGAGAAGTCGCGGCGATTGCCGGTCCGTTCGAAGGTCGCGGGCGTCTCGCCGACGAAGGGGCGAGCAATCACGCGGCCGATGTTGAGCGGATCGACGAGCTCGCGGACGATCTTGCAGAGCTCCAACAGTCGGTCGAGGCCGAAATGGATTTCGTGCGCGGCGATCTGGAAGACGGAATCAGAGGACGTGTAGCAGATCGGCTTGCCGGTTCGGATGTGTTCTTTGCCGAGCTTGGCGATGATCTCTGTTCCGGAGGCATGGCAATTGCCGAGAATGCCCGGCAGTTGAGCCCGTTCGCAGATCGCCTGAACCAGTTCGGTGGGGAAGGCTTCCTCACCGTCCGGGAAGTAGCCCCAGTCGAACATCACCGGCGTTCCGGCGATTTCCCAGTGACCGGACGGTGTGTCTTTGCCATTCGAGGTTTCGCTTGCTGCGCCATGTATGCCGAAGACCCGCTCCGGAACCGGCATGCCCGCGGGAAAACGGCCGCTTGCGAGCTTGGCGATGTGGACGAGGCCGAGCGCGGACATGTTCGGAAGTTGCAGCGGACCGGATCTCAGTCCCGCCCTGTCGGCGGCGCCAGCCGCACAGAATTCGGCAATATGACCAAGCGTGTTCGACCCGTCGTCGCCATAGCGCAACGCATCGGGTGCGCCGCCGATGCCGAAGGAATCGAGAACGAACAGGAATGCACGCGCCATTTTTCACCCAGGATCGTTGCCGGCGGAAGCCCGCCAGGGGAGCGGCGATGAATACCGCCTTTCACCCCTTATTGGCAAATCCGCAGACGTCCGTGGACCTCAGCAGTCCTTGCAGGTGATCCCGCCCTCGCTGAAGACGCGTTGCCGGAAATAATATTCGCGGGCGATGGTGATATTCTTGATCTCGCTGCCGGAAAAATTGGGCAGGTACATCAGCAATTCGTGCGGAACGCTAAGTTCGGCACGAACCAGGAAGGTGTCGGGTTGTGCGAGTTCTTCGGGGAGTGTGATCGGGCTACCGGCGGCATACGGCACGGAGTCCTTGTTTTCCCAGGACCAGCGAACGGTGGCCTTTTTGTCGGCATCGACCGCAATTCCTGTGATTTTCAAGTCGAGACCGGCGGCTCCGTAAGGCGCGAACGTCGCGGTTGCGACTTTGGTCATGCCTTCGAGAAAACTCTTTTTCACCTCTTTTTGTTGGCTCACGAGATCAGCCACGGTTGAAGACGCCGTCGTTGCGCGCTTCATGACACTCACGCCGAGCGTAAGTTCGAAAGCCGTAAGGTAGGCAACCAGTAGCAAGGGAAACAGGAGCGCGAACTCCACTGCGCCGAGACCCTGTCGGTCGTCCCTGAGCTTCGCGAGGCTGTCCGCCAGCCGTGCGACCCTACCTCGCCAGCCGAAAACGCGTTCTGTTGCGACAAGACTGTCTGTTGGCGTCACGGATAGGCCTCGTTCTGAAAAGCTGCCGTCGCTACGATCAGGAAATCGGTCGGCATGGAGCCGTCTGCGGGCCGTATGGTGGTGATATACGGCCTGACGATATCGGCGGTGATCTTCCACCGATAGAAGGCGCGCACCATATTGATCGTTTTCGGTCCGCCGGGGTTGTAGATAAACTTTTCTGTGTCGAGATCCGCGAAGTCGTCATTGCTGACCTTCGGTATCCCGGTCGGCATTTTGGAGAAGTCCGTGAATGTCTGGACATCGAGGTAAAGCTGTTCGGGCTTCACCGCTTCCGTTTCCGAGCAACGCATCAGGATGGAAATTTCGTCGCAGAACAACTGGCGGAATTCTTCCTCAGTCTTGTCCGTGTCGCGGTTCAGTCCGTAGGTAATCTGCCCTGTGCGTATCTGCCGGGCCACCTCGTTAACGGCATTGGACAGCAGCTGTTCGGCGGAAAAGGCGACGAACGTCTCGACGATCGCGAAAATCACCATGAAATAAGGGATGGCGAGGATGGCGAACTCGAGAGCGGCGGCGCCGTCCCGGGATCGTATCAGGCGGCTCAGAAGCCGACGCCGGCCATGCCGCCGCTTAGGGCTGTTGTCGCGCTCTGAATTCATTTCCTGCGTCCAAACAACGATCGGTCGGGCAGGAAACTACGCGTGAAAGCTTGATTTTCCGTTGCTTTGGCGTTTCGGATTCGAACGCCGGCATTAATCCGTTAATAACGGTAGCATACGGCCGCGCGTTCAGTTCCCCGCGGCAGAACCGTGAGCGGCGTGTTCCTCGCAATTGGGCGTGCACGAAAGTACGGTGCGGTCGGTCGCCTTGAAGACGCGAACGGTATTGCCTTCGTCAATCGATACCAGGATGCGTTCGTCGACAATGGCATTGCCGTCGCTGTCCAGCAGAACGAGGTTTGTCGTGCCGAAATTTCGGCCCGTCAGCACGATCGTCTTGGCATCCGCGACCGTGGCGTCCGCCACGTCGGAGTTCCCGATGATCACCTTGCTGACCGGGCGGTCGAGCTTCAGCACGCGTGCGTGATCCATATAGACCCGCAGCATGTCCTCCTCGCCAAATGCTGAAACCTGGGCGCCTGCCAGAAACAGAGCAGCCAAGGTCGGAAGAGCAAAACCGGTGCGGAACGACATTCGACTGACCTTCGTTTCCGAGGAGATGTACAAAAACTCCTTCAGCATGCGCGGGATTGGTGAATGAAGGGTTAAGTTGAGGGTTTGCCCGAAGTGCGCCGTCCAGACACGTTGGGCGGAGGCGCAAGATTCAATGTATATAAGGGGTGGCGCATAAAACAACGGTTGCCGGCCCATTTTTGGGTGTTATTTCCCGTCGTTTCGTTTTGAGGCGCCGATCTGTGCGCGCGGATCAGAAGAATACACTTGGAAGGCTTCAAATATTAGAGAGATAGAAAATATCTAACATAATGAAATTACAGGCATTATATCCATTCTTAGGCATTTCTCTAAAATCTTAGAGAGAAGTTTTTCCGAGGGTTTACCGAGGTTTCGCATGGCTCTTATTCAGCCCTTGGTAACGCTATTTCTTAAGTCGATAGCAATGGCCCTCGTGTAGTTTGCCCTCATCCGAGCAACGGCAAACAGTTGCCGGACGTGCTGAACAACATTGTGGAGTTAGGAGAGTAACATGTCCAAGATTTTCGCACGTTTCATCAAGGATGAGTCCGGCGCAACCGCTATCGAATACGGCCTGATTGCCGCGCTCATCTCCGTCGCCCTGATCACCGGCGCGACCACCCTCGGCGGTTCGCTGAACAACACCTTCCAGGACATCTCGAACAAGATGAAAGATGCTGAAGGCGCAAACTCAAACTAAGGCGCGTCTGGTTCGGAATACAAAAAGCCGCCCCTCGGGCGGCTTTTTACGTTGTGTATACTTTTTGAAAACGTGAAGACGCTACAGTCATGACTTGGATTTCATGGCGGCGGTATGAAAGGTGATACTGCGATGATCTCGAGCGTCATTTTTGTCGTCTTCCCGCTGTGCCTCGTTCTGGCCGCGCTCACCGATTTCCTGGAAATGACCATTCCCAATCGTATTCCGGCAATACTGGCGGGCGCTTTCTTCGTCGTTGCGCCATTCGTTGGGCTTGACTGGACAGGCTTCGGCCTGCATCTGGCCGCCGCACTCGCAGTCTTCTCCGCCTGTTTTGCCCTCTTCGCCTTCGGTGTGATGGGCGGCGGTGACGCCAAGCTGCTGACGGCCGCCGCGTTATGGTTCGGCCTGAACACCTCGCTCTTGGCATTTATCCTCTATGTCGCCTATCTCGGCGGGGTCCTCACCATCCTCATCCTGCTCGTACGCTCCCGTGCGAACAGCGTTCTCGCCATGGGCCTGCCTATTCCCAATTCCATCGTCACGGCCAAGAAAATCCCCTACGCGATTGCAATCGGCGCGGCTGGATTGCTGAGTTTTCCGCAGTCGCCCATACTTCTCTGGGCTTTGAACGCGGCAAGTTGATCGGAGACGTAGAAACCTCCCGTTAACCAAGCCCATAAGCGTCTCGTTAACCATAATTATACCAATTCCTGATCAATCTGCGGGGGATAGTCCGTACGTATCCCCCAAGGATCGCTCATGAAACCCGCGCGTATCATCATTCTCGCAGTCGCTGTCCTGGCGGCAGGCCTTGCCGGTGTGCTCGCGATGCGACTGACCGGCGCCAAGGCCGTGGTCGTGCAGCAGGTCACGGATGCCGTTCAGAAGGAGCCGACCGTGCAGGTTCTCGTCGCCGCCGAGAGCCTTCCCGTCGGCGCACGGCTGAACGAGAAGTCGATCCGATGGATGTCGTGGCCGCAGAGCAGTGTTGTCGAAGGCTTCATCACCGATGCTAACCGGCCGAAGGCACTGGAGGAGCTCGTAGGCGTTGTCGTGCGCCTGCCGATCTTCGAGGGCGAACCGGTCCGGGGTGAGAAGATCGCTGATTCCTCCAGCCGCATCATGTCTTCCCTCCTTCCGTCTGGTAAGCGCGCGGTGGCAACTGAAATCTCGGTCGCGACCGGCGCCGGCGGCTTCATCCTTCCCAACGACCGTGTCGACGTCATCATGGTTCGCAAGGGCGACACCGAAGCCTATCTGACCGAAACGATTCTCTCCAACATCCGGGTTCTCGCCATTGACCAGCAGATCGAGGAGAGCAAGGAGGGCGGCCGGACAGTCGTCGGAACTACCGCCACGCTCGAACTGACGCCGGAACAGACCAAGGTGATCACGGTGGCCCAGCAGATGGCGGACCGGCTCTCGCTGGCGCTGCGCTCCGTGGCCGACGCCCAGGAGGCTGATACCTCGGCCGCCAACTACCTCCTCAGCGGTGGGTCGGGCCAGCCATCGATTCAGGTGATCAAATCCGGCGCCATCGTGAAGGCATCTGGAGGATCCACCGAATGAGCAGGAGCGTCGCAGTGAGCGGTCTGAAACACAAACTCCGTGCTACCTTCCGCGGTACCCTGGCCGCATGTCTGGCGGTCTCTGCCGTCGCCGGCAGCGCCGTGCCGCCGGTGCTCGACGCTTCTGCCGAAGCAGCAAGCGAGAGCGTCGTGCGAATCGCGCAGTCTGGTCCCGGCGCTCGGCGGACCATCAAACTCGGTCTTAACAAGGCAATCGTCGTTGATTTGCCACAGGATGCCCATGACATCCTCGTTGCCGACCCCGCCATGGCCGATGCCGTTACCCGCACGTCCCGCCGTATCTATCTTTTCGGTAAATCCGTTGGGCAGACCAACATCTTCATCTTCGGCCCCGGCGGCGAAGAAATCGTCAGTCTCGACATTGAGATCGAGCGTGACATTGCCGGCCTCCAGGCCAATCTCCGGCGTTTCATTCCGGAATCGGACATCAAGGTCGAGATTGTTTCCGACAACATCGTGCTGACCGGTACGGTGCGCACGCCCCAGGATTCGGCGCGTGCCGAAAGTCTGGCCGACGCCTTCCTCAGAGGCGGTGAGGCGACAACCCGAAACCAGACGGCGAGCAGCACCACCGAGGGCGGCGATGTCGCGATCTTCGCCGAAGAGCGGCAGGTCTCGCAGATCGTCAACCTCCTGACCATTGAGGGCGAGGATCAGGTCACGCTGAAGGTCACCGTCGCTGAGGTCAGCCGTCAGGTGCTGAAGCAGCTCGGTATCAACGGCAGCGTCAGCAAGGGTTCCGACGGCTTCACCTTCGCCAACCCGACGAACCTCGGCAATGCTATCAATTCGTTCGGATCCGGCGTGATCAGCGGCTCGCTCGGTTCGGTCAATCTGAGCGGTTACCTGAACGCAATGGAACAGGCTGGCGTAATGCGTACACTCGCCGAGCCGAGTTTGACCGCGATTTCGGGCGAAGAGGCAAAGTTCTACGTCGGCGGCGAATTCCGTCTGGCCGCCAACCAGGAAGTTTCCGTCGATGACAAGACCGGCAAGCCGACCGTCACCCGCGAAAACGAAACCGTAGACTACGGCGTTGAGCTGAATTTCCGGCCGGTCGTGCTGGCACCGGGCCGCATCAGCCTGAAGATTGAAACCAATGTGTCCGAGCCCACCTACGAGGGTTCGGTGGTGACGGGCAACGGGTCCTCTCCCTCCATTCCCGGCAACACCTATCTCTCCATCCGCAGGCGCGAGGCCTCTACCTCGGTCGAACTGCCGTCCGGCGGATCGATCGTCATCGCCGGCCTGATCCAGGACAATGTCCGTCAGGCTTACTCCGGCGTGCCGGGCGTCTCGCGAGTGCCTGTACTCGGTGCACTGTTCCGCTCCAAGGACTTCATCCGCAACGAGACGGAACTTGTCATCATTGCGACTCCTTATCTGGTCCGGCCGGTCGCGCGCAACCAGCTGCAGCGGCCCGACGACAACTTCAATCCGACCGACGATTTCTCGAGTGTCTTCCTGAACCGCGTCAACAAGGTTTACGGGCGCCCGGAAGCACGGACCACGGGCCAGTATCACGGCGCCGTCGGGTTTATCTACAAATGAGCCGGGAGATGGAAATGCTGAAGACGAATATCCCTGGCGCCGAAGCGGACCGCATGATGTCGAAGTCCGGACTGCCGTTTCCGGCTTTCCGCGTGGTTCTCGCCTCCGCGGTGCTCGTAAGCCTTGTTGTGACCGCGGGTTGCGGGACGAAGGACGGCATGACGACGGGCTCGATTCAGGACGACTATCGTACCCGCCATCCGATCACGCTCAACGAGGTCGAGCATGCGCTCGACGTGCCGGTTTCCTCCGCCGACACTCGCCTCACGGTCGGAATGCGCGATGCGGTAGGCGGCTTCGCCTCCGATTACGCAGCGAATTCCTCGAGCATCGTTCAGATTCTCGTTCCGCAGGGCTCGCCGAACTCCGGCGCCGCGCATCATCTGGCCAAGCAGATCCGAAGCACGCTGATTGAAGGGGGCGTTCCCTCCTCCAGGATCGTGCAGACCAGCTATGAGGCGGGTGCCACGGGCGACGCGGCGCCGATCCGGCTCGCCTATGTTGCTACGACGGCCGTGACCAATCCGTGTGGCGAATGGCCGGAGGATCTGGCGAACGACACCCTCAATAACCGCAATTGGCAAAACTTCGGCTGTGCCACGCAGGCCAATCTTGCGGCGCAGATTGCCAGCCCGATGGATTTGGTGACCCCCCGCAAGCAGGCGCCGATCGACGCGGCGCGTCGCTCGGAGGTTATCAATACCTATCGTAGTGACGGCAGCAATTGATGGTCGAACAGGGCGGCAGGGAAACAGGAACAGGGCATGAGCGCGATCGACTACCAGATTGAGACGGCCACGGCGGACCGGGATGTTCCGAAGGTCGGAGACCTGGAGAGCCTGCGCCCGTTACCGCGCATTTCGGTGCACGCCTTCTGCATTTCCGACTCCGTCCACCGGATGATGGAAAAATGCGCGGTTGACCGCCGTATGGCGAAAGTCAGCCTGCGCATTACCAGCGGCAATATAGCGGCCGCGGCGAACATGTTCGCAAGCGCGCCGACGCCAAACCTGATCATCCTCGAAACGGATGCCGAGCCCTCGGCATTGATGGCCGAGCTGGAGCCGTTGGCGGAAGTCTGCGATCCGAGCACCCGTGTCATCATCATCGGCCGTTACAACGATATCGCTCTCTATCGCGAGCTGATGCGCAACGGTATTTCCGAATACATGGTGTCGCCGGTTGCCATGGCGGAGGTGATCGGCGCGATCGCGGCGATCTTCGTCGACCCGGAAGCCGATCCGCTCGGCCGTACCGTCGCCTTTATCGGCGCCAAGGGCGGCGTCGGTTCCTCGACCATCGCTCACAATTGCGCCTTCTCCATATCGAGCCTGTTTTCGACCGAAACCATTCTTGCCGATCTTGATCTGCCCTACGGCACGGCCAACATCGATTTCGACCAGGATCCGGCGCAGGGTATCGCTGAAGCCGTTTTTTCGCCGGATCGCCTGGATGAGGTCTTCCTTGATCGCCTGCTGACAACCTGCTCGCAGCATCTCTCCCTGCTCGCGGCCCCATCGCTGCTCGACCGGGCCTATGATTTTGACAGTGATGCCTTTCAGCCGATCCTGGAGCTCCTGCAACGCAGTGCCCCGGTCACGGTGCTGGATATTCCGCATGTCTGGTCGGATTGGACACGCACGGTTCTGGCCGGTGCCGACGAGGTGATCATCACCTGCGCTCCGGACCTCGCCAATCTGCGTAATGCCAAGAACATGCTCGACGCTCTGAAGAAGCTGCGTCCGAACGACAAGGCGCCTCATTTCATCCTGAACCAGGTCGGCATGCCCAAGCGCCCGGAAATCTCACCCGGCGATTTCTTCGAGCCGCTTGAGATCGAGCCTGTGGCCATCATTCCGTTTGACGTCCAGTTGTTCGGCAATGCTGCCAATAGCGGTCGCATGATCGCGGAGATGGACGCCAAGTCGCCGACCGCGGAAACCTTCTCCCAGCTTGCCCATCTGGTGACGGGCCGCGCGACGGTAAAGAAACCCAAGAAGGGCGGCCTCGGCGCCGTCCTCGGCCTACTTGGCCGGAAGTAAACTGAAGTGACAGACGATAGTCGATAGGGAACGGCATGTTCGGCAAGCGCGGTAGCGATGGATTTGGAAAGGGTGGCGGTGGCACCGTCAGCGGTTTCACGCCCCCCCCTGTCGTGCCGCCAACGCCCGCCGCGCCGCGTCCGCCGGTCGCTGCGTCCGAACCTGTGCGGGAAGAAGCGCCTGTCCGTCAGCAGGTAGCGCCGCCGCCCATGCAGACACCGTCGCGCAAAAGACCGCAGCGCACCGAAGACTATTACGATACCAAGAGCCAGGTATTCGCCGCGCTGATCGACACGATCGACCTGTCGCAGCTTGCCAAGCTCGATGGCGAGAGCGCGCGCGAAGAAATCCGCGACATCGTCAACGACATCATCACGATCAAGAATTTCGCGATGTCGATCTCCGAGCAGGAGGAACTGCTCGAGGACATCTGCAACGACGTGCTCGGCTACGGTCCGTTGGAGCCGTTGCTCGCCCGCGACGACATCGCCGACATCATGGTCAACGGCGCCGGCCAGACCTTCATCGAAGTGGGCGGCAAGACCATAGAATCGGACATCCGCTTCCGCGACAACGCGCAGCTTCTGTCGATCTGCCAACGCATTGTCAGCCAGGTCGGCCGCCGTGTCGATGAATCGTCCCCGATCTGTGACGCTCGCCTGCCCGACGGCTCGCGCGTCAACGTCATTGCCCCGCCGCTCGCCATCGACGGGCCGGCGCTCACCATCCGCAAGTTCAAGAAGGACAAGCTCAATCTCGACCAGCTCGTCCGCTTCGGCGCGATCACGCCGGAAGGCGCCGAAGTGCTTCAGATCATCGGCCGGGTCCGCTGCAACGTTGTTATCTCGGGCGGTACCGGCTCCGGTAAGACCACGTTGCTCAACTGCCTTACCGGCTACATCGATGCTGATGAGCGCGTCATCACCTGCGAGGACACGGCTGAACTGCAATTGCAACAGCCCCATGTGGTCCGTCTTGAAACCCGCCCGCCGAACATCGAAGGCGAGGGCGAGATCACTATGCGCGACCTCGTCAAGAACTGCCTGCGCATGCGTCCCGAACGTATTATCGTCGGTGAAGTGCGCGGACCCGAGGTGTTCGACCTGCTGCAGGCCATGAACACCGGTCACGACGGCTCGATGGGCACCATCCATGCCAACACGCCACGCGAATGCCTGTCCCGTATGGAATCCATGATCGCCATGGGAGGGTTTTCGCTGCCGGCCAAGACCGTGCGCGAGATCATCTCCAGCTCGGTTGACGTCATCATCCAGGCTGCCCGTCTTCGCGACGGCTCCCGCCGTATCACCCATATCACAGAGGTGATCGGCATGGAGGGCGACGTCATAGTCACCCAGGATCTGGTGCGCTACGAGATCGAAGGCGAGGACGCGAACGGGCGCATCATCGGTCGCCACGTTTCCACCGGTATCGGCAAGCCGCATTTCTGGGACCGCGCCCGCTATTACAACGAGGAGCGCCGCCTCGCCGCCGCCCTGGATGCGATGGAAAAGAAGGGGAGTTCCGTCTAGTGTTCGGCATCGATCCGACCGTCCTGGCGATTGTTGCGCTGACCGCGATAGCGGCCGGCGCCGTGGCGTATGGATTGCTGTTTTCTCGGATCGAGGTGGAAAAAAAGACCACGAGCCGCATCAACCGCGTCAAGACTGCGGAAACCGATCTCAACAAGGTAAAGGCCGCGCGCGACCGCGTGCAGGAAATGTCGAAGCGACGCAAGTCGGTTCAGGATTCGCTGAAGGAGCTTGAGAAGAAACAGCAGGAGCGCAACAAGAAGGCGGCCAATCTCAGCATGAAGGCGAAGCTGGCGCAGGCCGGCCTAGGCATCAGCCTTTCAGGCTTTCATATTATCAGTGCTGTCTTTGGCCTCTTTGTTCTGGCGGTGGCCTTCCTCGCCGGTGCTCCTCTTCTTGTCACGGTTGGTGTCGCCTTCGTGGCTGCAATAGGCCTTCCTCGCTGGGTCGTGGGATTTCTGGTTAGTCGACGCCAGAAAAAATTCCTCGACGAGTTCCCCAACGCCCTGGACGTGATGGTTCGCTCCATCAAGTCCGGTCTGCCCCTGAACGACGCCCTGCGTCTGATTGCCAATGAGGCGCAGGAGCCGGTCCGTACCGAGTTCCGGCGGGTGGTCGATTCCCAGCAAATCGGCCTCAGCGTTCCGGAAGCCTGCCAGCGCATGTTCCAGACCATGCCGCTTCAGGAAATCAATTTTTTCTCAATCGTCATTGCGATCCAGAGCCAGGCAGGTGGCAACTTGTCGGAGGCGCTTGGTAACCTCTCGCGAGTTCTTCGTGAACGCAAGAAAATGAAGGCCAAAGTGCAGGCGCTGTCCATGGAAGCCAAGGCTTCTGCCGCGATTATTGGCGCCTTGCCCTTTATCGTCACGCTGCTCGTCTATCTGACCTCTCCATCTTATATCATGCTGCTGTTTACCGATCCGCGCGGGCACGTGATCCTCGGTTTGTCGGCCGTCTGGATGTCGATCGGCATCCTGGTGATGCGCAACATGATCAACTTCGAGATCTGAGGGCGCCATGACACCGGAACTCGCCGCCAGATTGACCGATCCCGCCATGATTGTCGCGGTCCTCGTGGCGGTCGCGGTTTTCGGCACGCTATACACGGTGCTGGTTCCCTATCTGGAGAGAGGCGACCTGCAGAAGCGCATGCGTGCAGTTTCGACTGAGCGCGAGCAGATCAGGGCGCGCGAGCGTGCTCGGATGAATGCGGAGGCGCAAGGCAAGGCAAGTCTTCGCACCAACAACAACCAGTCGGTCCGGCAGATCGTCGAGCGCTTCAACCTGCGCAAGGCGCTGGTGGACGACGCCACGGTCGACAATCTGCGCGCCGCCGGCTTGCGTTCGCAAAATGCGCTCAACATCTTTCTCGTGGCGCGTTTCCTGCTCCCGTTTATGTTCCTGGCGTTGGCAGCGATTTGGATTTTCGCGCTCGGCGGCCTTGCCGGCAAGCCGTTTCCCGTTCGCCTTCTGGCCACCATCGTCGCGGGCTACGTCGGCTTTTACCTGCCCAATATCTACGTCAAGAATCGCATGCAGAAGCGCCAGCATTCGATCAAGCGCGCCTGGCCTGACGCACTCGATCTGATGCTGATCTGCGTGGAATCAGGTATTTCCATCGAAGCGGCCATGCGGCGCGTTGCCGACGAGATCGCCGCCCAGTCCGCGGAGCTCGCCGAGGAAATGGTGTTGACGACCGCCGAGCTGTCCTTCCTGCAGGATCGTCGCACGGCGCTCGAAAATCTCGGCAATCGTACGCAGCTTGAGGGGGTCAAGAGCGTCACGCAGGCGCTGATCCAGGCTGAGCGCTACGGTACGCCGATCGCTCAGGCCCTGCGTGTTCTAGCGCAGGAAGGTCGCGACGAGCGCATGAACGAGGCGGAAAAGAAGGCCGCCGCCCTGCCGCCCAAGCTCACTGTGCCTATGATCCTGTTTTTCCTGCCGGTGCTGATGGCGGTTATCCTGGGCCCTGCCGGCATTCAGGTGGCCGACAAGTTCTGACAATTTTTCCACAGACGGATAAAACCCTGCGGACAGAGGCCGTCAGGCGGACGAGACCTGCCCGACCGCCTGGAATTTCAATCGTGCCGCTGTTTTTTAGTTGGTGCCGTTGTCTGTGGGGCCGTCCTTGGCCGCGAGCTTCTTCCAGGAATTCTGCTGGGAGAGCATGGAGCGCAGGTAGGCGAGGTTCGCTTCCGCCTGTTCCCGGGTCAGCTCGCTGCGAGCGATCTTTTCCGCTTCGTCGAACCGCCCCTGGAGGCCGACGACGAGGGCGAGGTTCTGCCGCACCCGGCTGTCGGCGCCCGGCTGTTCCGAAGCCTTGCGCAGATAGGTCTCCGCTGTCCGAAGATCGCCGGAAAGTACGTAGGACATGCCGAGATTGGAGAGTACCGACGGTTCGTCGGGCTGGATGTCGAGCGCCGACCGGTACTTGGCGCGGGCTTCCTGCGTTCGGCCGAGCTGGTCGAGCACGGCGCCTTCGGCCGAATAGAGCTTCCAGTCCGGTCGGTCCGGGGTCTGTGCCCTGTTGATCGTCGCCAAAGCCTGTTCGAGTTGGCCGGCGGCTGCCTGGGCCTTGCCGTAGGCCGCGAGCACCTCGCGATCGGTCGGATAGGCGATCGCGATCTGTTGCATCACCGCCAATGCCTGTTGCTGCCGACCGGTCATCATCAGCACGTTGGCATAGGAGAGGCCGGTATTGCGATCCTTCGGATTGCGCTCGTAGGCGCTGCCGATCGAGCGCGCCGCCTGATTGAGCTCGGTGGCGGTCATCGAATCGATCTGTTTGTCGAGCTTCGGGATCGATCCCGTGGTAAGTTCTTTGCTGGGCTTGGACGCGCAACCGGGCATCGCAAGCAGCGCAAGCATAACGCCGGCGCCTGCCATCAGACTGTTTCTGAAGGAAGAATGCCGTTTGGTCATGTGATTACCCTTGCCGTCCCCTGGAGCGCCGCCGAACACGCTCGGGCGACGCAATCTCCACTCAAGCAATAATCTGTTAACCCTAACGGAGCGTTAATCCCCAAACCGTCATCGACAGCAGGCAAGCCATGGCTCCGTTCCAGTACATCGAAAGACCGACACCCTTCAGTATGAAGAGCGGCAAGACACTTCCCGTCTTCGTAGTGACCCCTGCCCATATCGAAACCGGGACCATCGATCCGCTGGCTTTGGACTGGGCGCGCAAGGCCGGCTACAAGGCGGAACCCGGTTCCCTGCTTCTGATCCCCACGAATGACGGTCACCTCGGCGGCGCGCTGTTCGGTGTAGGCGCCAACCCTTCCGATACGCCGTTCCTCACCGGTCGTCTCGCTCGTACGCTTCCCGCCGGCGACTGGCACATCGAGACCGCGCCGCTCACCGCCAGCCGCCTTCTGCTTGGCTATGGCCTCGGAAGCTATTCCTTCCGTCGCTATCTTTCGGAGACGCCGCAGGAACCGAAGCTGCTGATCCCGCAGGACACCGACGCCGCCGATATCAAGCGGCAGGTCGCCGGCGTGTTCCTCACCCGCGACCTCATCAACACACCGACCAACGACATGGGGCCTGCCGACCTGGAGAAGGCGGTACGGAGCCTCGCCGCGCACTACAAGGCCGAGGTCTCGGTCATCACCGGCGACGAGCTTCTGGAAAAGAATTTTCCGCTCGTTCACACCGTCGGCCGGGCCAGCACCAGTGCGCCACGATTGATCGAAATGCGTTGGGGTAAGCCCGGCCACAAGCGTGTGACGCTGGTTGGCAAGGGCGTCTGCTTCGACACCGGCGGCCTCGACATCAAGCCGGCCCCCTCCATGCTGTTGATGAAGAAGGACATGGGCGGCGCGGCCAACGTGCTCGGGCTCGCCCTGATGATCATGGACGCCAAGCTGAAGATCGACCTGCGAGTCATCATCCCTGCGGTCGAGAATTCCGTCGCCGGCAACGCCTTCCGTCCCGGGGATGTCTACCGCAGCCGCAAGGGCCTGACGGTTCAGATCGACAATACCGATGCCGAGGGGCGCCTCATCCTTGCAGATGCCCTGGCTTATGCCGATGAGGAGGACACCGATCTGCTCATCGACATGGCGACGCTGACGGGTGCTGCGCGCGTGGCGCTCGGTCCCGATCTGCCGCCGTTCTTCACCGACGACGATGATCTCGCCGAGGCTATTGCCGACGCCAGCATCGAGGTGGACGACCCGCTCTGGCGCATGCCGCTGCACAAGGGTTATGAGAAGGACCTCAAGACCTCTATCGCCGACATCACCAATGCACCGTCCGGTGGTATGGCGGGTTCGATCATGGCAGCGCTTTTCCTCAAGCGCTTCGTCGGCAGATCGCGTCGCTGGGTTCATTTCGACATCTACGGCTGGTCGCAGTCAGACCGTGCCCATGCCCCGGTCGGTGGTGAGGCGCAGGGCATCCGCGCCCTCTTCCGTTACCTTTCGCTCGGGCGTGGCTAACCGGCGACCATTCTTGCCGCCGCCCCTTGCATTGCCGTATCGATTGCCGGAAAACAGGGGTAATCGATACGGTCGGAGTATGGAATGAGTGTAGAATTGACGGCCTCCGAAGCGCTAGGGCTCTGGCACCGGGTGTGCCTTCTGCAGGTCCGTCAGGACCAGAGGGACCTGACGCTTCGGCAGATGTCGATCCTGCTGCAGATCTATCTCGTTCCGCCGCCGCACACGGTCCGGGGACTGGCCGCCACCCTCGGAGTGACCAAGGCCGTGATTACCCGCGCGCTCGACACCATGGGGGCCATGGGCTTGGTTGACCGGGTGCGCGACGACGTCGACCGGCGCAATGTGGTCATCAAGCGCACGGTCGCCGGTGCGCTATACTTGGAAAAGCTCGGCGACCTGATCATTGACGAGGGCCGCAAGCTCGGTAGCTGAAGGTAAGGCCATGATGCTCGACAGACGACTGAATGCCTTTCGCGACGACCTCGCTGACATTGCCTTGACCGGGCAGGTGTCGGCCACGCGCTTCACGGCGGGTGAGGCCGCGCGTGTCTCTGTGCCGGTAGCAGGCTTGCGTCCGCGACCGGACATGGCTGCTGGAATCGATACCGAACTTCTGTTCGGCGAGGACGTCCTCGTCTTCGACCGCGCCGCCGGCTGGGCCTGGATAAAGGCGAAGACGGACGGTTATGTCGGTTATCTGCCGGAGCAAAGCCTCGGCACCGGCGCGCCAGAGCCGACCCACCATGTCGTCGTGCCGCGCACTTTCCTTTATTCGATCCCCGACCTCCGGGCTTCCGGTGCGATGGCGCTCTCGATGGGAAGTCGTCTTGCCATCGTCGGCGAGGCGGAGACGCGCGGCACCCGCTATCTTCTCACCGCGGATGGTAAGGCCGTGATCGCCGCGCACTGTCTGCCGCTGGGCTCCTGGTGGAGCGACGACTATGTCGCCGTTGCTGCCCGGTTCCTGGACACACCTTATCTCTGGGGTGGACGGTCCGGTTTCGGTATCGATTGCTCGGGCCTTGTACAGCTTGCCTTGCAGATGACCGGCCGCAACGCTCCGCGTGATTCCGACATGCAGGCCTCCGGCCTCGGTGCGGTCATCGCGCGCGACGAGCTGCGCCGCGGAGACCTCGTGTTCTGGAAGGGGCATGCCGGGATCATGGAGGATGCCGAGACGCTGCTGCATGCCAATGGTCACACCATGACCGTCGCGCGCGAGAACTTTCAGGCGGCCGTCGAGCGGATCGGATGGCTCTACGAGCAGCCGACGGGATATCGTCGGCCGGTCTGATCTTCTCCGGCCGGCTTCGCACGCCTATATCCTTGGCAAGGCCATATGCTTGCGACGGAATGAGTGCGGGAGGAGACGAAACTTGCCAAGATCCAAACCTCTGATCTGGGTCGCCATGGCGGTCGCTTTCACGCTCGTTGCGGATGCTTCAGCAGCGCCGGTGAAGACGAAGGTCGTCGGCGAAGTATTTCACGACCTGCCTGGCGTCAGGCCGCTCGGTCCGGAAGAACCGAAATACAAATGCCGTATCGTCACGAAGCAGGCCCGCAAGCGCAACGGCATCAGGTTTTTCGACTCCACCATGCCGTATCTCGCTTACCGTTGTGAGGCCGGTGGCTATGTCTATGAAGGCACCAGACCGCCCCTCTCCTGGGAATGGGCGCCGGGCATCAATCCCCACGACCTGCCACACTAGGGACGATTAGAGCGTCTTTCTCGCCAACAATCGAATTTGAGACATCAAACGCCTTGACTCGTTTGGAACGTTCCATATAAAAATTGGAACGATCTAAACGGGAGGAGATCGAATGCGCTGGGCTTTGATCGGGGCGAGCACAATCGCCGCGCAATTCATGATCCGCGCGCTGCGGGCTGAAGGTGGTGACATCGTTCGGGTCGTCAGCGGTTCCGCCGAACGCGGCGCTGCCTTTGCGGACGCGCACGGCATTCCGAGATCCGGCACTGATGTCGCGGAGGCGGTGTCCGATCCCGCCGTTGATGCCGTCTACATCTCCACCACCAACGAAAAGCATCTGCCTCAGGCGCTGGCCGCGATCGCCGCCGGAAAGCACGTTCTCTGCGAAAAGCCCCTGGCGATGTCGCTTGCCGACGCCGCATCGATGGTGCGCGCAGCCGAGGAAAAAGGCGTCGTCTTCGCCACCAATCATCATCTCCGCTGCTCCGGCAGCCACCGTGCGGTGCGGGCGCTGATCCGCGAAGGACGAATCGGCCGAGTGCTGTCGCTCCGTTTGCATCACGCAGTCCACCTGCCGGCTAATCTGCAGGGATGGCGGATCAATTCGCCGGCCGAAGGCGGCGGGGTCATTCCCGACATCACCGTGCACGATGCCGATGTCGCGCGTTTCCTGCTTAGCGAGGATCCGAAGTCCGTGGTCGCCCAGATGGCCGCATCCGGTCTGGGGCAGGGCGTGGAGGATTCCGCTATGTCTGTGTGGTCGATGCCGTCCGGCGCGATGGTCATGAGCCACGAGAGCTTCACCCATCCGTTCGCTGGCAGCGGCCTTGAGGTACACGGTACGGAAGGCTCGATCTTTGCTCGCGGCGTGATGACCCAGAACCCCGTGGGCGAGATCGAACTCGTTACCGCGACCGGCCGGGAGCCGGTCGCCTATGATCATCATGACCTTTACGGCGAGGCGGTGCGCCGTTTCCACGACGCGGTGGCCGGCCGTGGAGAGCCGGCTGCGACCGGCTGGGACGGCGTGAAGTCTCTCGCGGTCGCCCTTGCAGTGCGTGAGGCAGCCCGTTCGGGCGTTCGCATCGATGTCGATTATGGAGATGCAAAGTGAGCAAGCTTGTCACGCCGGCCGAAGCGGTCGCGCGCATTCCGGATGACGCGGTGGTCACGGTGTCGTCCTCCTCCGCCCTCGGCTGCCCTGACCTGGTGCTGGAGGCGCTCGGACGGCGGTTCAATGACGAAGGTCATCCGCGCCGTTTGACCATGCTGCATCCGATCGCCGCAGGCGACATGTACGGCGTCAAGGGGATCGATCATATCGCCAAGGACGGGCTCATCAGCCGCGTTCTTGCGGGTTCCTATCCCTCCGGTCCGTCCAGCCTGCCGATGCCCGAGATCTGGAAGATGATCGTCGAGGATCGGATCGAGGCCTACAACGTCCCGTCGGGCATCATGTTCGACATGCATCGTGAGGCCGCGGCAAGGCGGCCGGGCGTGCTGACCCGCATTGGCCTCGACACCTTCGTTGACCCGCAGCGTGAAGGTTGTGCGATGAACGCTAGGGCGGCGGCCAATCCGATCGTCTCCCGCGTGGAGTTCGCTGGAGAAATCTGGCTGCACTTCCCCAATATCGTGCCGAACGTCTGCATCCTGCGCGCCACTACCGCCGACGAGCGCGGCAACCTCACCTACGAGCATGAGGGCGCCTATCTCGGCGGACTGGAGCAGGCGATCGCTGTGCGCAATCACGGCGGTCTGGTCATCGCGCAGGTCCAGCGGATGACGGCTGCCGGTAGTCTGAGGCCTCATGATGTACGTGTCCCGGGCCATCTCGTCGATCTGGTCGTCATCGACCCGAACCAGAAGCAGACCTGCGAGACGCCTTATGATCCGGCGATTTCGGGTCAGATCATGAGGCCATGGTCGAGCTTCAAGCTCGCGGAGCATGGTGTCGAGAAGGTCATCGCCCGCCGGGCCGCGCTCGAACTGAAGCGCGGCATGACCGCCAATCTCGGCTTCGGCATTAGCGCGCAGGTGCCGCGTATCCTGTTGGAAGAGGGGCATCCCGACGCGGTTACCTGGGCGATCGAGCAGGGTGCCGTCGGCGGCATGCCGCTGACCGACTTTGCGTTCGGCTGCGCCTCCAATGCCGATGGCTACGTGCCATCGCCGCAGCAGTTCATCTATTTCCAGGGTGGCGGCTTCGACGTGTCATTCCTCTCGTTCCTCGAGGTGGACGTTGAGGGTAACGTCAACGTCTCCAAGCTCGGCAAGAAGCCCTATCTCACGGCCGGCTGTGGCGGCTTCGTCGACATCACGGCGCAGGCAAAAAAGATCGTGTTCTCGGGCTGGTTCGAGGCCGGTGCGGATGTCCAGCTCACGGAAGACGGCATCAGGGTCGCCAGGCCGGGTAAGTTCACCAAGATGGTCGAGAGTGTCGAGCACGTCACCTTCTCCGGTCGGCGCGCGCGAGCGCAGGGGCAGGATGTTCTCTACGTTACCGAGCGCTGTGTCATGCGGCTTGCCGAGGATGGCCTCGTCGCAACCGAGATCATGCCGGGTATCGAGCCCGAGCGCGACATCGTGGCGGCCTCTCAGGGTAGGGTCCGGGTCGCGCCCGATGCGGTGACGATCGACCGCCGGCTACTCTCCGACAGGCCGATGGGGTGGGCGCCATGAGCAAGGTCCATCTCGAAGTCAGGGACAGGCTTGCCGAGATCCGGCTCGACAATCCCGCTAAGCTGAACGCCTTTACCGTCGGCATGTTGCAGGAGTTCGCCACCCATCTCGATACGATCGAGCGTCAGGGTGACATCTCCTGCCTCTTGGTGACGGCCGAAGGAGAGCGGGCATTCTGCGCCGGCGCCGACATCAACGGCTGGGGGGACCTCTCGCCGGCGGAGTTCGCCCGTCACTGGGTGCGCGACGGTCATCGGATTTTCGATCGGCTGGCGCGGCTCTCGAAGCCCGTGATCGGCGTGATTTCGGGCCATGCCTTCGGCGGCGGGCTGGAACTCGCGGCCGCCTGCGACATCCGCGTGATGGCGCCGAAGGCCACGATCGCCCTGCCGGAAGCGCATGTCGGCATCGTTCCGGGCTGGTCGGGCACGCAGCGGCTCGCTCGCCTGCTGCCGGAGCCGGTGATCAAGGAAATGGCGCTGTTCGGCCGGCGCATCAGCGCCGAGAGAGCACTGCAGCTTGGATTTGTAGCTGAAGTCGCCGAGGATCCCCGACAGGCTGCCGAAGCGATAGCGGCCAAGGTGACGGAACTGTCGCCCCGCGCGGTTGAGATCGTTAAGTTCATGATCCACGCCGGTCGCGGCGAGGATCAGGCTGCGATGGTGGAGGCGCTCGGAAGTGCTGCCATCGCTGCCAGCGACGACCGCAACGAAGGCGTCTCCGCCTTCCGCGACAAACGCAAACCGGTTTTTTCGGGACAGTGACCATGAACGACATGACCATCACCGCAACAGTCGCGGCTTCCCTGCCGAAAGCGCCCTTCGAGGGGCGTCATCTGATCGATGGGGTCTGGCGCGGTAGCGAAAACGGCGAGACCTTCGACCGCCATTCGCCTTCGCATGGCATCCTCGTTAGCCGGTCCGCCCGCGGCGGCAAGGCTGAGACGGAAGCTGCGATCCAGGCGGCGCGCAAGGCCTTCGACAGCGGGGTGTGGAGCCGGATCTCGGGCAAGGAGCGTTCGACACTCCTGCTGAAAGTAGCCGATCTTATCGAGGCCAATGTCGAGCGCATGGCGCTTCTCGAAACGCTGGAAAGCGGCAAGCCCATCGGCCAGTCTCGCGGAGAAGTATCCGGTGCGGCCGATCTCTGGCGCTATGCCGCCTCGCTTGCCCGCACGCTCCACGGTGACAGCCACAACTCGCTCGGTGAGGACATGCTCGCGGTCGTGCTCAAGGAGCCGATCGGGGTCGTTTCGATCATAACGCCGTGGAACTTCCCCTTCTGGATTCTCGGCCAGAAGCTGCCCTTCGCGCTCGCCGCCGGCTGCACCTGCGTGATCAAGCCCTCCGAGATGACACCGTCGACGACTGTCATCCTCGGCGAACTCCTGCTTGAAGCCGGCTTACCGGCGGGCGTCGTCAACATCGTCCTCGGCTTCGGCCAGCCGGTCGGCGCGCTCATGGCGGAACATCCCGACGTCAACATGGTGAGCTTTACCGGCTCGACAGCGGTCGGCAAGGCGATTTCCGCCGCCGCGTCCGGTACGCTGAAGAAGGTTGCCCTGGAGCTTGGCGGCAAGAACCCGCAGGTGCTCTTCCCCGACGCCGATCTGGACAGCGCCGCTGACGCGATCACCTTCGGCGTCTATTTCAACGCCGGCGAATGCTGCAATTCCGGCAGCCGTATCATCGTGCACGAGGATGTCGCCGAAACGGTCATTGAGAAGGTGGTGGCACTTTCCAGAAAGGTCGCCTTCGGCGATCCGCTCAACCCTGAAACCCAGGTCGGCGCGATCATTTCGCCCGCGCACCAGGAAAAGATCGCAGGATATGTGAAGGATGCTGTCGCGGCAGGCGCCAGCCTCAGGCTCGGTGGTTCGCCCGTCTCTGTGCCCGGCCTGCCCGGCCAGTTTTTCGGCCCGACGGTAGTGGCCGGTGTCACCGCCGACATGGCGATCGCTCGAGAGGAGGTCTTCGGTCCCGTGCTTTCGGTGCTGACCTTCCGGACCCTTGAGGAGGCGATCGCGCTCGCCAACAGCGCTTCCTACGGGCTTTCGGCAAGCGTCTGGAGCGAGAATATCCACACCTGCCTCGCCTTCGCTCGTCGGGCCGAAGCGGGCACGGTCTGGACCAATACGTGGATGGACGGTTTCCCGGAAGTCACCTTCGGCGGTTTCAAGCAGAGCGGACAGGGGCGAGAGAACGGTCCCTACGGTCTGGAGGAATTCCTCGAGATCAAGTCTGTCGTGATACGAATCGGGCGGAGACCCGACTGGGTCAGGGCGTGAGGTATGAGCTTCCAACCCGCCATCCCCCAACGGTTCTGGTCAGATGATCCGCCCTCAGGTGAGGATCATCTGCAGGCCCTCGACATCGGCGCCACCGATCCGTTCCAGCAGCAGTCGTCCGAGATGTTCGCCTGCCGCAGTCAGGTCTTCGTAGATGGTGTCTACGCCGGGCTGGATGTCGGAAAGCAGTCGCGACGTCTGCTTGGCAACTATGTCGTACTCTCGGCCGAGCGTCCAGCCGCCGTCGGCCAGTCCGGTGATGGCGGCCATGGCCGAGACTTCGCCGGGACAGATCAGCGCGTCGGGCGGATCCGGTCGCTGCAATCGCATGCGGAAGTAGTCCCGCACCATGCCTGCCTTGGAGTCATGGTTGATGCCCTCCGCCTGTTCGAATGCGATGCCCGCCTCGCGCACGGCGGTCATGAAGCCGTGCAGCATGTGCTGGCTGAAGGTGAGGTGTTTCGGCGGCAGGATGATCGTCAGCTTGCGGTGCCCCTTGGCGATCAGCCGGCGCGCGGCCTCGTAGGCGAAGGCATAGTTGTCGTAGTCGACGAATGGGTGCGGCGTGGCGAACTCGGTCCTGCCGTGAGTGACGAAGGGGAAGTCCTTTTCTGTCAGAAGGCGGACGCGGGGGTCGAGAACCTCAGTGCGGGTGAAGATGATGCCGTCGGCAAGGTTGTTGCGGACGATATGCTCCACCGCCTCTATGTTCGAGGTGTCGAGGAAGTTAGGCATTACGATCAGATGATAGGGCGTGCCCTTCAGCGATTTGGTCACGCCGTAGAGGAGAGAGGTTCCGAAGCCGAGGATTTCCTCGTGCGGGTCGAGCAGCACGCCGATGACATTGGTCCGGCCGGTCTTCAGGCGCTGCGCCGCGCGGTCGGGCGTGTAGCCCAGGCGTCCGGCGATCTCACGCACGCGCTCGCGAGTCGTGCTGCTGATCAGCGGATCGTCGGCGAGTGCCCGCGAGACGGTGGCGACGGCCAGCCCGGCCGCTTCGGCGACCGTCTTCAGCGTCGGCCTTCCGCCGGCCGGCGTTCTCGTGTTCTGGCCCTTGGCGGTCGGGGTTCTTGTCTTTGGCACTCAGCAGGTTCTTCGGTTTGTGAAAGGCGACCTAAAGTAACGCCTTACATACGGGCCGGCAAGAATTCGTCAGCGGAATTTAAAACGTTTTCAAAAATAGCCCGCTGTCTTCGTAGCTCAAAAGAGGGCCGTTTTGCGCTGCAAAATGCGAAGTGTACGGGCTAATTGAGATCGGCAGAGGGGTGCTTGACTTGGCGGAATTTGTAACGTTTTAAATTGGCATGCACCGGCTGGTGCTGGAAATATCCCCGACGTCGCATGTGAGGCTCGACGGCGCCGGGACTGCGGGTGAGGAGACTCGCGACTTGCGAAAGAGGAGGATCAAATGAGCAAGTTTCTGACAACGACTGCGGTTGCGCTCACGATGATGGCGGGCGTTGCCCAGGCCACCGACGTGGAGGTACTGCACTGGTGGACTTCGGGTGGTGAAGCCGCTGCCCTCAACGTTTTGAAGGAAGACCTGAAGGGCAAGGGCATTGGTTGGGTCGACATGCCGGTGGCTGGCGGTGGCGGTCGAAGCCGCGATGACGGCGCTGCGCGCCCGCGTCACGGCCGGCGATCCGCCGACCGCCGTGCAGATGCTCGGCTTCGACATCCTCGACTGGGCCGAGCAGGGTGCGCTCGGCAACCTCGATGAGGTCGCTGCTGCCGAAGGTTGGGACAAGGTGGTCCCGGAAGCGCTGCAGAAGTTCTCGAAATACGACGGGCACTGGATTGCCGCGCCGGTAAACGTGCATTCGACCAACTGGGTCTGGATCAGCAAGGCAGCTCTGGACGCTGCCGGCGGCAAGGCCCCGGAAAGCTGGGATGAGCTCATCGCCGTGCTCGACAAGATGAAGGAGAACGGCATCACGCCGCTCGCCCATGGCGGTCAGCCCTGGCAGGACGCCACTGTCTTCGACGGTGTCGTTCTCTCGAAGGGTAACGACTTCTACAAGAAGGCCTTCATCGATCTCGATCCGGAAGCGCTGGGCGGCGCCGACATGGCGGACGCCTTCGACCGGTTGATCAAGCTCCGCAGCTATGTCGACGACAACTTCTCCGGTCGTGACTGGAACCTGGCCTCGGCCATGGTGATCGAAGGCAAGGCCGGCATGCAGATGATGGGTGACTGGGCCAAGGGTGAGTTCCTGAAGGCTGGCCAGAAGCCGGGTGAAGACTTCGTCTGCATCCGCTTCCCCGGCACGCAGGGGTCTGTCACCTTCAACTCGGACCAGTTCGCCATGTTCAACGTCTCCGGCGACGACAAGGTCAAGGCCCAGATGGCAATGGCCTCGGCGATCGAGAGCCCGAAGTTCCAGTCCGCCTTCAACGTCGTCAAGGGCTCGGTTCCGGCCCGCACCGATGTGCCGGATACCGACTTCGACGATTGCGGCAAGAAGGGCATGAAGGACCTGGCGGAAGCCAATACCAACGGTTCGCTGTTCGGCTCCATGGGCCATGGCCATGCGGCCCCCGCGGCCGTCAAGAACGCCGTCTACGACGTCGTCACCAAGGCCTTCAACGGCGGCTACAAGGACGGCCAGGAAGCGGCAACGGCTCTGGCCGAAGCTGTCGCGGCTGCGCAGTAACAAGCGCGTCACGGGCGGCGCCGGTCGCCGCCCGTTTCACCCTGCCGCAGGCGACTGATCAAAGGCAGAACCGGGCGTGTCGCCGGTCTTGTGGAGAAACCGAAATGTCTAGCTCATCCGGAGCCGATTTCCGCACGCGCTTGCAGGATTGGCTGCCCAAGCTCGTGCTGGCGCCGTCCTTCGCCACGACGCTCCTGTTCGTCTACGGCTTCATCATCTTCACCATCTTCCTGTCTTTCACAGGCTCGAAGATGCTACCGCTTTTCAGGTGGGTGGGCCTTGAAAACTATTCCAGGCTCTGGGCGTTGGAGAACTGGCATATCGCCATCGTCAACATCGCCATCTTCGCGTCGCTCTACATTGTGATCTGTACCGTGCTCGGCCTCGTGCTGGCGATCTTCCTCGACCAGAAGATTCGCGGGGAAGGCGTGCTGCGGCCGATCTATCTCTATCCGATGGCCCTTTCCTTCATCGTCACCGGCACCGCCTGGAAGTGGTTCCTGGACCCCGGCATCGGGCTTGAGCGGATCATGCGGCTGTGGGGGTGGGAGAGTTTCTCCTTCACCTGGATCAAGGACAACGACATGGCGATCTACACGATCGTGATCGCCGCCGTCTGGCAGACCAGCGGCTTCGTCATGGCGATGTTCCTCGCCGGGCTGCGCGGCATCGATAACGAGATTCTCAAGGCGGCCCAGATCGATGGCGCGTCCAGCTTCCAGCTCTATCGTCGCATCGTCATCCCGATGCTGAGGCCCGCCTTTCTCTCGGCCTTCGTCATCCTCAGCCATCTGGCAATCAAGTCCTACGACCTGGTGATCGCGCTGACGGGCGGCGGACCGGGACGATCGACCGAGATGCCGGCGACCTTCATGTATTCCTACACATTTACCCGCAACCAGATGGGCATCGGCGCGGCTTCGGCTGTGATCATGCTGATGACGATCGCCGCGATCATGGTCCCCTACCTCTATGCCGAGCTGAAGGAGAAGAACTGATGTCCGCCGTCAGCCAGGATACCGCGGTCAGGACCGGACGTGTCGCACGGGTCTTCATCTATCTCGTGCTGCTGCTCTTCGCGCTCTTCTACCTGCTGCCACTCTACGTGATGGGCGTAAATTCGCTGAAGCCGCTGCAGGAGATCACCGGCGGCAACATGATGGCACTGCCCCAGGTCTGGACGCTGGAGGCTTGGAAATCGGCTTGGTCAACGGCCCAGATCGGCGTTTCGCCGACCGGCCTCAGGCCCTATTTCCTGAACTCGATCCTGATGGTCGTCCCGGCGGTTGCGATCTCGACGGTTCTGGGCGCGCTCAACGGCTACATCCTCACCAAGTGGCGGTTCCGCTACGACACAATCATATTCGGGCTGATGCTGTTTTCCTGCTTCATCCCGTTCCAGATCGTGCTGATCCCGATGGCGCTGGTGCTCGGCAAGCTCGGCCTTGCCGGCTCGGTTCCCGGCCTCATCCTCGTCCACGTGGTCTACGGCCTTGGCTTCACTACGCTCTATTACCGCAACTACTACGCCACCTTCCCGACGGAATTGGTCAAGGCGGCCCAGATCGATGGCGCCGGCTTCTTCCGCATCTTCTGGCGCATCCTGCTGCCGATCTCGGGGCCGATCACGGTGGTTTCGGTCATCTGGCAGTTCACCAACATCTGGAACGACTTCCTGTTCGGCGTCTCCTTCGGCGGCACCAGCCAGCCGATGACCGCGGCACTGAACAATCTCGTGCAATCGTCGACCGGCGTGAAGGAATACAACGTCCATTTCGCCGGCGCGATCATCGCGGCGCTTCCAACCCTCTTCGTCTACATCGTCGCCGGCCGCTATTTCGTGCGCGGGCTGATGGCGGGCTCGGTCAAAGGATAAGACAGCATGGGCTTTCTCGACATCTCCAACGTCACCAAGTCCTACGGACAACTCGAGGTGCTCCACCGCGTCGACATCTCCGTCGAGGAGGGCGAATTCCTCGTTCTGGTCGGCCCCTCGGGCTGTGGCAAGTCCACCCTTCTCGGCATGATTGCCGGCCTCGAACAGATCTCGTCGGGCGAAATCTCGATCCGCGGGCGGGTGGTCAACGGTGTCCATCCCTCCAAGCGCAACATCGCCATGGTGTTCCAGTCCTACGCCCTCTATCCGAACATGACGGTCGGGCAGAACATCACCTTCGGCCTCGAGATGCATGGCGTACCGAAGCCGGAGCGGGAGAAGGCGCTCGCCGAGGTGGCGAAGCTCCTGCAGATCGACCACCTGATCGACCGCAAGCCGGGCCAGCTCTCCGGTGGTCAACGCCAGCGCGTCGCCATGGGCCGGGCCTTGGTGCGCAATCCGGACGTCTTCCTGTTCGACGAGCCTCTGTCGAACCTCGACGCCAAGCTCCGCGTCGACATGCGAACAGAGATCAAGAAGCTCCACGAGAAGCTGAAGACGACGATCGTCTACGTCACCCACGACCAGATCGAGGCGATGACGCTTTCGACCCGGATCGCCGTGATGAACAAGGGTTACATCCAGCAGCTTGGCACGCCGAAGGAAATCTACGACACGCCGGCCAACGTCTTCGTCGCCACCTTCATGGGAAGCCCGGCGATGAACGTTCTGCCGGCCCGTGTGGTCGTGCGCGACGGGGTTCCGCATGCTGCCGTTCGGGATGGAGAAGGCAGTGAACAGTTCCTGCGCTTCAGCCAGCAGAACCTCGCCGCCTGGGATGGTAAGGAAATTCTGCTTGGCATCCGGCCGGAGGCGATCACCGATCCGGAGGGCGCGGATCGCAAGTCGTCGAACGTCGTCAGTCTGAAAAACCGCGTTGTCGTTACTGAGCCCGCCGGTTCCGACACCTTCGTCACCATGAACCTTGAGGGCAAGGATGTGATCGCCCGCATGCGGGCTGATATCGACGTTCGCGCCGGTCAGGTCTTCGATTTTGCCGTCAACATGGAGAAGGCTGTCGCCTTCGACCCGCAGACGGAAGAGCGTATCCGGCCATGAGCGCCCCCGATATCGTCATCATCGGCTCCGGCATGGGAGGAGCGACGCTCGCGGCTGCGCTGGCGCCAAGCGGCCGCAGGATCCTGATCGTCGAAAAGGGAGAGCGGCTGACGCCGTCCGCAGCCGACCGCGACCCTGAGGCGATCTTCGCCAAGGCGAGGTTCCGGCCGAAGCAAGAATGGCTGGACGGCGAGGGACGGCCCTTCAATCCGGGCAACTACTATTATGTCGGCGGCAACTCCAAGTTCTATGGCGCGGTGCTGATCCGCTACCGGAGGGAGGATTTCTCTCCGCTTCGCCACATGGGCGGCACGACCCCCGGCTGGCCGATCGGCTACGACGCACTCGAACCCTGGTACCAGCAGGCGGAAAACCTGTTCCAGGTTCGGGGCACCCTCGGCGAGGACCCCACCGAGCCGGATCATTCCGGCCGTTATCCCCATCCCCCGGTGGTGGACGAACCGGCGATCGCCGACCTGCGCAGGCGTCTGCAGGCGGTCGGCCTTCGCCCTGCTTCGCTGCCGCTTGGCGTCGACATCGATCGCTGGCTGGCCCATGGCCGCACCACCTGGGATGCGTTCCCCAATACCTGCGGCGGCAAGATGGACGCCGAATCGGTCAGTCTTGCGACGGCGCTGAGCCATCCGAACGTCAGCCTCAGGACCGGCTGCGAAGTGAAGCGGCTGCTTGCCGATGCGGATGGCCGCATCACGGGCGTTGAGGTGGAAGAGCAAGGCCAGCGTTCCGTTATCGAAGCGCCGCTGGTCGTTCTCGCGGCAGGAGCAGTGCGCTCTGCGGCCATTCTGTTGGGATCGGCCGATGGCAACCATCCGCACGGTCTTGCGAACAGCTCGGACCAGGTCGGTCGCAACTTCATGAACCACAATTGCTCGGCGGTGCTCGCGCTCCATCCATTCCGCCGCAATCCATCCGTCTACCAGAAGACCCTGCTGGTCAACGACTTCTATCTGACCGGCGGACCGCAGGGAGAGCCGCTCGGCAATATCCAGCTGCTCGGCAAGATCACCGGACCGATCCTCGCCGCAAGCTCCCCGCTGCCCCGTCCGCTCGCCCACTGGATCGCCGCCCGGTCGATCGATCTCTACGCCATGTCGGAAGACCTGCCCAATCCCGAGAGCCGGGTGACGTTGAAGGACGGGCAGATCATGCTCGACTGGAAACGCTCCAACTGGGAGGCGCATCTGGCGCTCGTCGCGCGGTTGAAATCCCTTTTGCGCAAGGCCGGATATCCCGTCGTCCTGTCGCAGGCCTTCGACCGGCGCACGCCATCCCACCAGTGTGGCACGGCCCGCATGGGTGCGGATCCGCGCACAAGCGTCGTCGACAGTTTCGGCCGCACCCACGATCACCCCAATCTCTTCGTCGTGGATGCGTCGATCCTACCGACATCCGCAGCCGTCAATCCGGCCCTGACCATCGCCGCACTCGCGTTGCGGGCCGCAAACCATATCGCTGAAAGGGAGTTCGCGCAGTGACCCGGCTCGCACTCATCACCGGTGGCCAGCAGGGCATCGGGTTCGGTATCGCAGAAGCACTCGTTGGCGCCGGCTTTCGCGTTGCGCTCGCCGCCCATGTGGAGGCGGACGAACCGCCGGTGAGGGCCGCACTCGAAAAGCTGGGCGACAAGGGCCGCTATTTCCGCCACGACCTGCAGGACGTCGACAAGGTCGGCGCCTTGCTCGACGAGGTCGAGAACGCGATGGGGCCGGTCACGACGCTGGTCTCCAATGCCGGAGTCCCGGCCAGGGTGCGTGGCGACATGCTCGACCTGACGCCGGAGAACTTCGACTACGTCATGGACGTCAACCTGCGCGGCGCGTTCTTTCTCGCGCAGGCGGTCGCCCGGCGGATGGTGGAACGGTCATCGGAAACTTACCGGTCGCTGATCTTCGTCAGCTCGGTGAGCGCGACCATGGCTTCCATCGAGCGCGCCGAATACTGCCTCTCCAAGGCAGGTGCCGCGATGATGGCGGAGCTCTTTGCCGTCCGCATGGCACCCCATGGGATCGGTGTGTTCGAACTGAGACCCGGCATCATCGCGACCGAGATGACGGCCGGCGTGAAAGACAAATACACGGCGCGGATCGAGGGCGGCCTGGTGCCGGCCCAGCGCTGGGGGCAACCGCAAGACATCGGCAGGGTGGTCGTGCCGATGGCGCAGGGCGATTTCGCCTTCGCCAACGGCGCCGTCATTCCGGTCGATGGCGGCCTGTCGATCCCGCGCCTCTAGGAGCATAGCATGCAGACGTCCTATGACTTCATCATCGTTGGGGGAGGATCGGCCGGCTCGGTTCTGGCGGCACGGCTTTCAGAAGATCCGAACCTGCGCGTCCTGTTGCTGGAAGCCGGCGGTCGGGACTGGCACCCGTTCTACCACCTGCCGGCGGGCTTCGCCAAAATGACCAAGGGCATCGGCAGCTGGGGCTGGCATACGGTACCGCAGCGGCATATGAACGGCATGGTGATCCGATACACTCAGGCGAAGGTCCTGGGCGGCGGATCGAGCATCAACGCGCAGATTTATACCCGCGGCAATGCGCTGGACTACGACGACTGGCGGCAGATGGGTTGCGAGGGCTGGGCTTACGAAGACGTGCTACCCTATTTCCGCAAGGCCGAGGACAACGACACCTACAACAACCGCTATCATGGTAAGGGCGGCCCGCTGGGCGTCAGCAAACCCGCGGCTCCCTTGCCGATCTGCGAAGCCTATTTCAAGGCGGCGGCTGAACTCGGCATTCCATTCAACGGGGACATGACCGGCGAGAAACAGGATGGCGTCGGCTACTATCAGCTCACGCAGCGCAACGTGCGCCGCTCGTCGGCTTCGATCGCCTATCTGAACCCGGCGCGCGGCCGGAAGAACCTCACGATCAGGACAGGGGCGCAGGTCCTTAAGGTCGTGGTCGAGAAGGGTAGGGCCGTCGGCGTCGAACTTGCCGGCGAAGGCGTGATCCGTGCCGACCGCGAGGTCATCCTTTCGTCCGGCGCAATCGGCAGCCCGCGGCTGCTGATGCTGTCCGGTATTGGTCCGGCGGACCATCTGAAATCTGTCGGCGTTCCCGTCGTCTTCGACCAGCCGGGTGTCGGCTCGAACCTTCAGGACCATCTGGACCTGTTCGTAATCGCCGAGTGCACCGGCCCCCACACCTACGACCGTTTTGCCAAGCCGCATCTTTCGGTTCTGGCGGGGCTTCAATATCTCCTGTCACGCACGGGACCCGTGGCCTCCAGCCTCTTCGAGACAGGCGGCTTCTGGTATGCCGATCCCGAAGCGAGGTCGCCCGACATCCAGTTCCATTTGGGCTTAGGCTCCGGTATCGAGGCCGGGGTCGCTGCGATGAAGGACGGCGGCGTCACTCTGAACTCGGCCTACCTGCGCCCGCGCTCGCGCGGTACCGTCCGGCTCGCGTCCCCGGACCCGGCGGCAGCGCCGCTGATCGATCCGAATTATTGGGAAGATCCCTACGACCGCGACATGTCGATCCGTGGCCTGAAGCTCGCACGCGAGATCATGAGCCAGCCGGCTCTGCGTCCGTTCGTCAAGGCGGAGCGGTTGCCCGGTCCGGAGGTCCAGAGCGACCAGGATTACTTCGATTACGCCTGCAAGCATTCAAAGACCGATCACCACCCCGCCGGTACCTGCCGGATGGGATCGGACCCGGCGGCGGTGGTCGATCCGCGTCTCCGCTTCAACGGCCTGGAAGGCCTGCGCATCGTCGATGCCTCGATCATGCCGACGGTCGTTTCCTCCAACACCAACGCCGCCACGATCATGATCGCCGAGAAGGCTGCCGACATGATCCGCGCCGACCATGGAGCCTAAGCCATGATACGCTTGCCGACCCAGGATTGCCGGATTGAGGACTATGTCCTGACCGGTACGCCGCTGACACCCCGCGCGCCGTCGCGCCCGTTGACGCGCACCGCCTTCGCCGCGGCGCATGTGGTGTCCGACCCGCTGCGCGAGCGCAATCCGTGGGACACTCGGCCTGCCGTCGATTGGGAGGCAACGCTCGCCTTCCGTCAGGGGCTGTGGGACCAGGGACTCGGGCTTGCCGAGGCCATGGACACGGCCCAGCGCGGCATGGGCGTTGACTGGCAGACGGCACGCGAACTGATCGAGCGCACCATGGCGGCCGCAAAGGTACATCCCATGAAGCCGCGCGTCGCCTGCGGTGCCGGCACGGACCATGCCGCCGCCCAGGATCTGCGTGATGCGGCCTCGATCCTCGCCGCGTACGAACATCAGGCCGAGGCGATTGAAGCGGCGGGCGGCCAGCTGATCCTGATGGCGTCACGGGCATTCCTCGCGATCAACGCTGGGCCGGAGGTCTATCATTCGGTCTACCGCCGGCTGATCGACGGCGCCGCGCAACCCGTCATCCTGCACTGGCTCGGAGACATGTTCGATCCGGCGCTTAAAGGCTACTGGGGCAGCGAGGATGTCGCCACGGCCAGTGATTTCGTCTTGAAACTCATTGCCGAGAACCCGGCCAAGGTAGACGGTATCAAGATCTCGCTGCTCGATCAGGCCCACGAGGAGGCGTTCCGCGCTCGCCTGCCGGAAGGCGTGCGGCTCTACACCGGCGACGACTTCAACTACTCCGATCTCATCGCCGGCAACGGCAGGCATTATTCCCATGCGCTGCTCGGCATCTTCGCGGCCATCGCGCCGGCGGCATCGCAAGCGCTCGAAGCGCTCGCCGGCGGCGATCTCGATACCTATCATCGCCTGCTGGCGCCGACGGTGCCGCTCAGCCGCGAGATCTTCCGCGCTCCGACCCGCTTCTACAAGGCGGGTATTGCCTTCCTTGCCTGGCTCAACGGTTATCAGAAGCACTTCATCATGCCGGACGGCTTCCAGTCGAGCCGCGACATCGTCCACTACAGCGAGGTGTTCCGTCTGGCGGACCAGGCAAATCTGCTTGCCGATCCGGAGCTTGCCGTGAGAAGGATGCGTCTCTTGCTCGAGTTGAACGGGATCGAATAGACGGCGATGGAACGCAGGCCGACAATCGTGGACGTGGCGCGCGTGGCGGGAGTGTCCAAGTCCACCGTCAGCCTCGTGCTGCAGAACAGCCCGCTCGTCCGCGAGGAGACGCGGCGACTGGTTCGCGAGACGATGGACAAGATCGGTTACGTCTACAACCGCTCTGCCGCCAATCTGCGTTCCTCCAACGTCGGACTGATCGGCCTCGTTCTCAACGATCTGCGCAACCCCTTCTTCACCGAGTTCGCCACCTCGCTGCAGATGGCCCTGTCGGAACGCGGCTACGTGACCGTGCTTGCCAACACCGACGAGGATTCGAACATTCAGGCGCAGGTGGTTTCGGCCATCATCGAGCACGGCGTCTCGGCCCTGGTCATCTCGCCGGCCTATGGCGAGGAGGCGGCCACCTTCGATGTGATCGCCAGAGCCGGTATCCCCACCATGCAGGTGCTGCGCAAGGTCGACCCGCGCATCGACCTCTTCCCGTTCGCGGCGCCCGACTACCGGCGCGGCAGCCTCATCGCCACGCAGCATCTGCTCGGTCTGTCGGCAAGACGCATCGCCTTCGTCGGCGGGCTCGAAGGCCGTGCCGTCACGCAGGAGCGCATGTCCGGCTATCTTCAGGCGCTTCGTCAGGCTGGCATGGAGCCGCTCGTTCTTTCCGGCCGCTCCAGTCGAACCTTCGGACGGGAAGCGGCGGAAATACTGACGCGCGACCACCCGGAGGTCGATGCCGCCGTCTGCTTCAACGATCTCGTCGCGCTCGGCATGATGTCGGGTTTTGCCCAGATGGGTCGCGCCATTGGTGAGGATTTCCGCATTGTCGGTTTCGACGATATCGAGGAATCCAGCCAGGTCTTTCCGGCACTGACGACCGTCCATTGCGACGTCGCCGGCTTCGGCAAGCAGGTGGCCGCGACAGTTCTCGCCTGGCTGGAGGAACAGAGCGCGCCTCCACCCGAGAGCCTGACAGCCGTGGAACTGGTGGTGCGCGAGACGAGCCGGCGGGGACGGCGGCCATGATCGAAAACCCGCAACGCTTCCTGCGGCAACTGTTCGACCGCGCAGTCGAGGTGGCCGATCCGATGCGGTCCCTTGCGGGTTTCCTGCCGCCGAAACCGCCCGGTCGCGTGATTGTCGTAGGCGCCGGCAAGGCGAGCGCCCGCATGGCCGAAGCCGTCGAGGCGACATGGGGGCCTTGCGACGGCCTTGTCATCACGCGCTACGGCTACGGCCGTCCCTGCCACGGCATCAAGATCGTCGAGGCCGCCCATCCCGTGCCGGACGAAGCCGGCCTGAGGGCGACGACGCGCATGCTTGAACTGCTGGCCGGGGCGCAGGAAGGGGATTTCGTCCTCGCCCTGATCTCCGGCGGCGCCTCCGCCCTTCTGGTACAACCGGTGGACGGGGTGACGCTTGCGGAGAAACAAGCGGTGAACGCGGCGCTGCTTGCCTCGGGTGCGCCGATCGACAGGATGAACACGTTGCGCAAGCATCTGAGCAGGGTGAAGGGCGGGCAGCTTGCCGCCGCCGCCTATCCGGCGCGCATGATGGCGCTGATGATCTCGGATGTGCCCGGCGACGATCCTGCCTTCATCGGCTCCGGTCCGACCGTCGGCGACCGTTCAAGCCGGCAGGATGCCATCGATGTCCTAAACCGGTGGAATGTGGAGGTCCCGGATAGCGTCTGGCGCGCCCTGGACAAACCGACCGGTGTCGTACCGCCGGAAGATCATCGGTTGTCTCGGGTCGAGAACGTGATCTATGCCGCGCCGAAGCAGTCGCTGCAGGCGGCAGCGAAACTGGCCCAGCAGGCTGGCTGCGCGGTCAGGCTACTAGGGGACAATCTGGAAGGCGAGGCAAGGGACGTGGCGGCAGCGCAGGCCGAGCAGGCGCTCGCGGTGAAGGCCTCGCTGAAGCCGGGCGATCCGCCCGTGCTGCTGCTCTCCGGCGGTGAACTGACGGTGACCCGGCGCGGACAGGGGACCGGCGGCCCGAACGCCGAATTCTGCCTCGCGCTTGCGATCGGCCTCGCCGGCGCCGAGGGCATCCACGCGCTTGCCTGCGACACCGATGGCGTCGACGGTGCCGCCGAGGTGGCCGGCGCCATCGTCGGTCCCGACACGCTAAACCTCGCCCGATCCGCAGGTCTCGATGCAAGTTGCGCTCTTGCGGAAAACGACGCCCACAGCTTCTTCCGCGCCATTGACCGCCAGGTCGTGACCGGTCCGACACTGACCAACGTCAACGATTTCCGGGCTATCCTGGTGACGGCGTGAGCCAGGCCTACGCTCTTGAGAATGACGCTATTGTCTCGCAAGCGAAACGACACGGTTTGACTGGGTGGCACGAATGCTCCGGAGAGTGAAACCAATAGGAACGACGAGGTCGCTGGGCCTCCTATTCGTCCCATGCCTGCACCACGGTCTGGCTGGCGATCTTGCCGTCCTTCAGGTCGAGCACGGCGAGGCAGTAGACGCGGGCGCCGTCGGGATAGGTGCAGGCCTGGCTGAAGGCCAGACGGTCACCCTCGGCGATGCTGGTATCGACCTTGTGGGTCATCGCGCGGCTGCAGATGTCGTCCCAGAAGGTGGCGATCGCCGCCTTTCCATGGACCTCGCGCGGCCGGCTGGGCGGGTTGTTGCGATCGATGACGCGCAGATGGGCGTCGTCGGCGTAGAAGCTGGCGAGGCGTGGCCCGTCGCGGCTTTCGATGGCCTGCTTGATGGCCTTGCCATCCACTCTTTCGGTTGTCGTAAGCATTGGTCTTCTCCTGGCTTGGACTTGGATTTGGGCGGGGGCGACGGCACTTGCAGGACGCCGCTCACCCGTTGGCGTTTCACTGCGAGGTGCTTGTCGTCTTCGCGCTTTCAGCGGCCCGTTCGAAGATGGCATCCATCTCCTGCCGGAATGTCGCCGGGTCGACCTGCATTCCGTTCAGCACGGTGGACCAGTGCCGCACGATGGCCGCCATGGCGACCGCCTCGCGCACTTCCTCTTCCGTCGCGCCATTGGCGATCGCCGCCTTGGTGTGGAAGTAGATGCAGTACTGGCAGGGTATCTGCGCGGAGACCGCAAGCCCGAGCAGTTCCTTGGTCTTGCCGTCCAGCGCGCTGTCAGGATTGAGCTGGACGGACTTGAACTCGGCCCAGGCGCCGGCAATGCCCGCTTGCGGGAAGGCCTTGAAGAAGCTTGGAACCGAGCCAAGCGTCTTTTCGATATCCTTGTAAGTTGCCTCGGCGTCTGAATCGGCGGCCCTCGCCGTCTGGAGCGAGGCCAGACCGATGGCTGACGCGACCATGAGCGCAGCGATGGCGGGTTTTCTGAACTTGATCATGTTGTTCTCCTCCTCTGGCTGCAGCGCGCCCGCACACGGGCGGGGGCCTCTGCTGCAATGGAGACCATTCTCGCAAAGGCGGCGGCGCTCCGCTTCGCCCGAAGGCGCCATGGGGCATCTGGCCCATTCGGGCCACTGCACGCGCGCTCAGGCAGGCTGCTGCTTGGCCGCAAGCGCTGCCGCCGCCGCACGGCTCGGCAGGTCGAGCTTGAGCAGGATGTTGGCCACGTGCCGCTTCACGGTGTGATTGCTCAGATTGAGCTGTGCGGCGATCGCCGGGTTGCTCAGGCCCGCGCTCACAAGGCCCAGCACCTCGCGCTCCCGCACCGTCAGGACCTCGATCGCGATCGCCTCCCCTGCCGTCTTCACCTGTGGCTCGAGATGCTCCTCGGGCAGGACCAGCAGGATGCGGAACGGCGCAGCACCGGACGGCGACATGGCTTCGCGCTCGACGAAGCGCAATCCGGAACCGGGCGTCAGGTCGGCGACGAAGCCGCTCACGAGGATTTCGCCCGCCCTCGCCTCCGCAGCGATGTCCCTTGCCGTCTGCAGGGGTTCGCCGACGAAGGTGTCCCGATGGATCTCGACCTCGCCGACATGCACCCCGCCGCTGCATTCCAGGCCAAGCTCGCGCGCCTCCCGGATGAGCTCGATTGCGCAGCGGATGGCGCGGGTGGTTCCGTCGAAGCGGGCCAGGATCTCCGGCCCGCTTCCCTCCGAGACATGGCCGCCATAGCGCCGCACGACGCGGTCGGCCGTGTCGTGGAGGAGCTGAAGCGGCTCGTTCCACGTCTCCGCCGCCTTGCGGACGCGGTGTGGACCGAGCCTTGCGGCCAGCAGGGTCGCGAGCAGTCGCTGATGGTGGCGGGCAAACGGCTGGGCGCCGGTCAGGAATTCCTCCGTCGCATCGACGATCTCGTCGATGTCGCCGGTCCACACGGCATGGTCCCGGCCGGTCAGCAGGACGAAGGAGGCGCCGGGAATATGTTCGGCAAGATAGCGTCCCGCATCCGGATCGATGCGGACGTCATCCGCCCGATGCAGGACCAGTGTCGGAACGCGGATATCGGGCAGGACGGACCGGACGTCGACCGCCGCATTCATCCGGGCCAGCATCGCCGCCGCCCCCGGGCTGGCGCTCAACCGTTCGAACCGTGCCCACCACTCGCGAAACCGGCGATCGTTGAAGCGCCCCGGCGCGAAATGCTGCAGGGTGGAACCGTCGCCCCAGGAGGTCTCCACCGTCCCGATGAAGTCCGCAAGCTCGTTTTCGTCCATCACCCAGCGCTGGAATTGCGCATAGCCGCCATAGAGCACCAGCGCGCGTGTCCTTTGTGGATAGGTGGCGGCGAACAGGATCGCCATCGGCGCGCCTTCCGTATCGCCAAACAGCACGGCCTTGCCGCTGCCGGCGGCATCCATCACCGCGCGCACATCGTCCATGCGCGTTTCAAGCCCCGGCAGTTCATGCGGATCGCAGTGGTCGCTGAGGCCCGTGCCGCGCTTGTCGAAGACGATCAGGCGCGAGAACGCGGCGAGGCTGTTGGCGAAATGGCTGAAGCCGGGATCTTCCCACTGCACCTCGAGATTGGACATGAAACCGTGCACGAACACGAGGTCGAAGGAGCCGTGGCCAACGACCTGGTAGGCGATCCGGCAATCGCCGCTCGCCGCATATCGGGTTTCGGGCGGTCTCAAGGCGCAACACCACGCATCCGCGAAAACGGTCGATCATAGCACACCCGCGGGAGGATCGTCCTCGTCGTGCATATTGTGTTCGGTGGCGGCGGAATAGCCGGCTTCGGCGTTGCCCATGCGATGGAGATCATAGAGGGCCGGGCGCGGAACCTTGATAGCCCACGGCCGCTGTGTCCGCCTAAACTTACCTTGGCCACAGAGCGACAGATTTTTCCGGGCTGGGCGCGTTCCCGCGGCGCAGCCTCTCCTCGATCAGCGGTCCTTCCGCTGGCTGGTCCGGTTTGATGCGCATCAAAAGTAATCAGGTGGTCCTGGAATATAACTGATCGCGGATAAAACAGGCCCGGCAGATATGGATCGGTGGCGGAATCGGAATCACGCCGTTCATCGCGGCCATGCAGCACATCGCATCGGAACGGCGGATAGACCCCGACAGCTATCGCCCACCGGAGATCGATCTGTTTCATGCCACGTCGGAATATGACGAGAATGCCATCGCGAAGCTGACTGCAGACGCCGAGACGGCAGGGATCCGCCTGCATCTGTTCGTTGACGCCCGCGACGGCCGCCTGACCGGCGACAGCATCCGCGCCGCCGTGCCGGAATGGCGAAACGCCAGCATCTGGTTCTGCGGTCCTATCGGCTTCGGCGAAGCGCTTCGTCGCGACTTTGCCGTACATGGCCTGCCGGTCAACGAAAGATTCCACCAGGAGCTGTTCGAAATGAGATGAACCATCCCTCATGCTTGGTCGGCTTGGCCGATGGCTTCAGTCGGATGGCTAGTATTTCTTCCGCTTGGAAAACTGCTGGTCTGCCAGGACGCCGAGCAGGATGACCGATCCCATGACCGCGAAGTTGAGGGAACTGGGAATGCCGAGCAGGTTGACCAGGTTCTGCAGTATCTGCAGCAGCACGGTTCCCAGCACCACGCCGAAGATCGAGCCTTCGCCTCCGCGTAGGGAGCAGCCGCCCAGTACCGCTGCCGCGATGGCGTAGAGTTCGTAGAAGTTGCCGTGCGACGATGGCGAGATTGAGCGTGTGTACATGGCGATGAACACCGCGGCGACCGCCGTCAGCCCGCAGCAGATCACGTAGGCGGCGATCGTGACGCTTGTCGTGTTGATGCCGCTGTACCGTGCCGCCTCCTCGCTTTTGCCCACGGCGAACAGATGGCGCCCGTAGACGGACCGGTGCAGCACTACACCCATGACGAGGGTGATGAGCAGGAAGGCAATCAGGCTATGCGGCACGCCGTAGAGGCGGCCGGCGGCGAGCCATTCAAGGGTCGGAAAGCTCGCCCCGAACGGAAATCCGGCGGTCGCATCCTCCGTGTAGTAGCGCGCGATGCCGCGATAAATCAGCAGCCCGCACAGGGTGACGACGAAGGGCTGAAGCCCGACCCGGGCGACGAGGAAGCCGTGCAGCAGGCCGATCAGGCAACCGAGGCCAATGACGAGGAGAAATGCAACGCCCGGCGAAACGGTGCCGACCGCCACGAGGTCGATGAAGAGCACGCCGAGCAGCGCGATGATCGATCCGACCGAAAGCTCGATGCCGCCGGAAATGATCACGAAGGCCTGCGCCACGGCGAAGATGCCGAACAGGCCGATCAGGTTGGCCGTGTTCGACAGGTTGATCGGCGAGAGGAAGCGCGGATTGATGATCGCCACCACTGTCCCCACGACAAGGATCAGGATCAACAGCGACAGGTTCTTACGGCTGATCATTTTCCCCATTTCCCCTCTGAGTTCATGTAACTGTGCGCCCTACCGCCAATGACAGGATTGCGCTTTCGCTGAGTTCGTCACGGGACAGAAAGCCGGCAATCCGTCCTTCGTGCATCACCGCCACGCGATCGCTGATGCCGATGACCTCCTCCATGTCGGACGAGATCATCAGAATACCGACACCACGGTCGGACAGCGCACGCATCAAGCCATAGATTTCGTTCTTGGCACCGACGTCCACGCCACGGGTCGGTTCGTCGAACACCAGGATACGCGGCTCCATCGACAGCCATTTGGCGAGAACCACCTTCTGCTGGTTCCCGCCCGACAGCGCCCCGGCAGTTCCCGAAACAGAGGGTGTACGAATATCGAGGCTGCGGCGCTGTGCTTCGGCCTGTCCCTCTTCTGCGCGACGATCCACCAGGCCGAAATGCGCATGCTCTGCGAGGTTCGCAAGCGTGACGTTGCTCCGGATGGAGAAATCGAGGATCAGGCCCGAGCGCTTGCGGTCCTCGGGGATCAGATAGAGACCCTGTCTGATCGCGTCGCGAGGCGAGGAGACCGCGACCGGTGCGCCTGCAATGCGGATCTCGCCGCCGCGGAGCGGATCGAGCCCGAATATCGCGCGGCTGAGTTCGGTACGACCCGAGCCGACCAGACCGGCCAGCCCCAGGATCTCGCCTTTCCGGATGTCGAGGGTGACCTCCTGTTCGGGCCGATAGGCGGTGCGGACGCGGTCGAGACGCAGCAATGTCTCTCCGGGCGGCCCTGCCGGCGCGCGATAGAGTTTCTTGAGATCCCGGCCGATCATGAGCCTGATCATCGTCTCGGCGCTGATGTCGGCCTTGTCCAGTTCGCCCACGCATTTGCCGTCGCGCAGCACCACGACGCGGTCTGCCGCCTTCTCGATTTCCGCCAGCCGATGCGAGATGAGGATGATGGACACGCCTTCAAACTTGAGCCGAGTGATGACGCGGAGCAGACGCTGCGTCTCCGTCGCGGTCAGGCTCGACGTGGGCTCGTCCAGGATGATGAGGCGGGCGTTCAGCGAAAGAGCCTTGGCGATTTCCACGAGCTGCATCTGCGCGAGGGAAAGCGAGGCCACCGGTGTATCGGCGGCGAAGTCCGCGCCGAGCTGCCTAAGCAAGGGTTCTGCGAGTTGTTTCAGCTTCTTCTCGTCCACGAGACGAAGGGGGCCGCCGGTCAAAGGCTCTCGGCCGATGAAGATGTTGTCGGCCGCCGTGAGATTTTCAAACAGGTTGAGTTCCTGATGCACGAAGGCAATACCCCCGCGCATCGACTCCGCCACGCTCAGGTGGGTGAGTTCTTGACCATCCAGCACCAGCGTACCGGAACTCGGTGAGGTGACACCTCCGAGGATATTCATCAGCGTCGACTTGCCGGCACCGTTTTCGCCCACGAGCCCGACGACTTCGCCGCCAGCGATCTGAAAGCTGACGTTGTCCAGTGCCTTCACGCCCGGATAGTTCTTCGAGATTCCGACGACCTTCAGAAAAGGCTCTTGCATACAGGCACTAGTCTCCGTTCCCGCGCAGAACAGGCCGGCCGGGAGGCCGCACCGGCCTGTTCGCCCCAAGGCGTCAGCCGTTGATCCGCATCTTCAGCTCCGCCTCGAACGCGTCGACGTTGCTTTTGTCGATCATTTTTGTGGGCACGATGATCAGCTTGTTTTCGGGAACCACCGATGTGTCGCCCTCCAGATACTTCGCCATCAGCTTCATGCCCTGATAGCCCCACTCGTAGGGATCCTGCACGACCGTGCCGGCGATGGTGCCTTCCCTGACGCCGCCCAGCGTGATGGGATCCTCATCAAAGGCAACGATTGTTATCTCCCCAAGCTTCCCGGCCTCCTTCAACACTTCGTAGATGCGCGGTGGATTGTAGGAGTAGAAGCCGACCATGCAGTCGATGTCGGGATTGGCGGCGAGCGCGTCCTCGACGTTTCGCTTGGCACGGGTCTGGTCGATGTCGTCCCCGCGCACGTCGATCAGTTCGACCTTGGAGCCGGCGATCGCTTCCTTCATGCCCTCGATGCGTTCGCGCGCGTTGTCTGCGCCGGGCAGGCCGACGAAGCCGATGCACTTGCCGCCATCGGGCATTGCCTTGAGTGCGATTTCACCCGCCTGCTTGCCGGCATCGGTATTTGACGAGCCGATATAGGCGATGCGGTTCGTATCGGGCGCATCGCTGTCGGTCGTGAACAATGGCACTTGGCTACCAATGCGGTTGAGCGCGTCAGTCGACGATTTGGGGTCGACCGCGCTGACCATGATTGCCGACACGCCAGCCGCGACGAGGTCGTCCATCAGGCGCTGCTGCACGGCAGCCGCGGCCTGCTCGGGATACTTGAATTGCAGGTCGTAGTTGGGCAGTTCAGCCTGAGCCTTCTTCACGCCCGCCTCCGCGAGCTTCCAGAAGTCGGAGGCGCCGTTGACGACGAAGGCCATAGTCTTCTTGTCCTGGGCAAGGCTGGTGGAAACCGTCATGGCGGCAACGAGCGTCAGCGCGACGGTGGAAAATCGAAGTCTCATGTCACTCTCCCTGGGTTTGGAATGCGCAATGCGACCGCTCCGCGCAGCGAAATCGAGGTGACGGACCGGCAGGAGGTCGCCGCCGGGCAAGGTGCCCGGCGGCGTGGCTGCGATCAGCCGCCGATACAGGTGTCGGCGGTTTCCTGCGTGCATTCGTCGAGACCGGTGTAGATCGGATCTTCGACCGTCTCGCCCTTGATGAGCTGGATCAGCACATCAGGCGCGCGCAGGCCCATCTCGAACGGTCGCTGTCCCACCTGCACGTGGCTGTGACCGGCCTTGAGGGCATCCATCTGAGGCGGCAGCGTGTCGCCGGCGACGATGACGAGTTCCTTGCTCTTCAGTCGAGGCTCGAGCGCAGTCGTGGTTGCCGCGTAGGCTTCGGGACCGAACTGAGCCCAGCCACCGACCAGGATGAAAGCGTCGAGATCGGCATTGGCGCCGGTCACGTCGGCCAGCTGCTGGTTGGCCGTCGGGATGTCGTCATTGGTGTAGAGCGGGCAGCCGTCGATCTCCGTCCAGCCTCCTTCACCCTTCAGGCGCTCGATGCCCTTGGTCCCGCTGATCGTGTCGCGCAGTCCTGCCGCGCGTTCGTTGATGTTGGCCGCCGCCACGTTGCCCAGTTGCAGGCAGATCGTGCCGCCGTCAGGCTTCAGCGTCTTCAGGTGCTCGGCCATCTTGACGCCCATGTCATAGTTGTAGGTGCCAAGATAGGTCTTGCGCAGGCCTGCATCCTCGGGAAGCAGGTCGGCATCGATGGTCATGATCGGAATGGTGGGCGCCTTCTCCTTCAGCATGGCGGCCATGGCCGGCGCGTTCGACGGCGAGATGGCGATGCCGGCGACGTCGGGCCGGGCAATCAGGTCGGCTACCAGCTGCACTTCGCCGGCTTCGTCCGAAGACAGCGCCGGGCCGGTGTATAGGCAGGTATATTCGGAGTCCGGGTTATTCTCGTTCCACTTCGCGCAGCCGTTTCCGAGTACGGTGAAGAACGGGTTGTCCAGGCCCTTCACCACGACGGCCAAGGTCTTCTTCTCCTGCGTGACGGCCTGACCTGCGGTCATGGCAAGGACCGCGATAGCGGCCAGAAGCACTCTCTTTCTCATCTCTTTCCTCCCTTGGATTGATGAGACTTCACGGGAACAGCCCCGTTTCGCTTCCTCAGCCCGGATACCACACCCTCCTCGGCTCCTCCGCCGATCGGACGTAATCCCAGGCTGAATCGATCAGTCGTCGAAGGTCGTATGTCGGACGCCACCCGAGTTCGGCCTTGGCACGGCTGTTGTCCATCCAGTTGCTGACGTATGAGGCCCGTATGGGAGTTGATGGCAGCCCGCGCGTCCGGGCGAGATGCTCGGCTACCGCCCCGTAATCCACCGGCTCGTCCATCGAGATGTTGTAAAGGCGCTGGCGTGCGGCCGGCGCGGTAAGCGCAAGCACGATCGCCTCGACCAGATCGTCGACGTGAACGAAATTGCGCTTCAAGGGCGTGCCGTCCGCCTCCTGCAGCAACGGTACCGCGCCCTCGCGGCGAGACCGTTCAGCGACGTCCTTTGGTACCATGGTCTTCCAGTCCGGACCGCCGAAGACGTCGTCGCCAAACGACAGGGTATGGCGGAAGTCGTCCTTCTCCATGATCCATGGCGCCCTGAGGCAGCACCAGTCGATCCCGTACTGGATGCCGTACTGCTCGACCATCACCTCCTCGAGGACCTTGGACAGGGCGTAGCATCCGGGATAGGCCATGTGCGGTGCGTTCTCCGTGATCGGCGCGGGATGGCGATGGAAGAAGTGGCCCACCGCCGCATCGCCGCCTATCAGGACGAAGCGTTTCGCGTCGGGGCTCTGGCGGAACTCTTCGAGCAGCCAGAACAGTCCCTTGACCGTCACGTCCATGACCTCGTCCGGGGTCTCCTTGCAGGTGGCCAGATGGACGACATGCGTGACGCCGCGCATCGCCTCACGGCAGACCGCCCGGTCCGCGATCGAGCCGACGACGACCGATAATCCGTCCTCCTCGGGCAGTCGCCGATTGTGACACAGCGCGCGGATGGCAGGCGCCGTCGGTTCGCGCTTCAGCCGCGAAATAAACGCGCGCCCCACCTTGCCCGTTGCTCCGGTCACCAGGATCAGCATGCTCGTCCTCCCACGTACATAAAACGACGGTCTCATGCCGCACGTCAATATATTGTCTGATAAATAGGATAAATATTCGCTCATCCTATTGACTTAATCGGGGCGGGTCTTGCTATTTAAAATGGCGGAAACGGCGGGGTGAGGCATGACAGCGCTCAGACTGACCAACATTTCGAAGCACTTTGGCGCGATCCATGCGCTGAGTGACGTTTCCCTGTCGCTGGAACCTGCACAGGTTTTGGGACTGATGGGCGACAACGGTGCGGGCAAGTCGACGCTGGTGAAAATCATTGCCGGCAACTTTCCGCCGACCGGCGGGACGATCCATATCGGCGACCGCGAGGTGCATTTCGCCCAGCCGATCGATGCGCGTCGCAACGGAGTCGAGATCGTCTATCAGGACCTGGCGCTGTGCAACAATCTGACCGCCGGAGCGAACGTCTTTCTGGGTCGTGAGCTGCAGATGGGCTGGGGACCGTTCAGGATCCTCGATTATAAGAAAATGTATCAGCGCGCCGGCGAACTGTTTGCCGAGCTCAAGTCGGAGACGCGTCCGCGCGACCTGGTTCGCCAGATGTCCGGCGGCCAGCGCCAGGCTGTGGCGATCGCCAGAACGAGGCTTTCCGATCCAAGGATCGTGCTGATGGATGAGCCGACGGCGGCCATCAGCGTGCGCCAGGTGGCGGAGGTTCTCAACCTGATCCGCAGGCTGCGCGATCACGGCATCGCCGTCATCCTGATCAGTCACCGCATGCCGGACGTCTTTGCTGTCGCCGATCGGGTGGCTGTGCTGAGGCGTGGGCGGAAAGTCGCCGACAAGCCTATCTCGGCGACCTCGCCAGAGGAAATTACCGGGCTCATCACCGGGGCGATCGAACATGCTTGACCGTCAAAAGGAGTCTCCCGGGGCCATGGACATTTCGCTTCAGGATACGATCAACAGGCAGCAGTACGGCGCCATCGGTCGCCTGATGGCAAGCCAGACCTTTTGGGTCTTCCTCGCCGCAGTGATTGCCTTCACTTATCTTTCCGTAGCGACTACGTCCTTCGACACTTCGCAGAACCTCTTCAATGTCGCACGGAACTGTGCCTTCGTCGGGATCATCGGGCTCGGTATGACCGCGGTCATCATCACCGGCGGAATCGACCTGTCGGTCGGTTCGGTACTCTGCCTGGCGGGCATGGTCGCAGGCATGATGATGAGCTGGAACTATCCGATCTGGATCGCCATCCCCTGCGCCCTCGGGGCGGCGCTCGCGTGCGGCCTCATCAACGGCATCCTGATCGCCTTTGTCCGCATGCCGGCTTTTGTCGTCACGCTGGCCATGATGTCGTTCGCGCGCAGCGTCGCGATGGTGCTGTCCGGTAACCAGATGGTCTATCAGTTCGGTACGGACCACGCGAAGATGGTGGCGATCGGCGGGGGATCAACCCGCGGCTGGTTCAACACGCTGGCTGCTTGGGCAGGTCAGGACAGCACGCTGTCTGCAGTGTTCACCTGGCTCGCGCAGAACATCTTCATTCCAAATCCCGCGATCGTGCTGGTTCTGTTCGCCCTCGTGTTCGGCTTCGTCTTCCGCTGGACCCGCTGGGGACGCCATATCTTCGCGATCGGCGGCAACGAGCAGGCCGCGACACTGACCGGCGTGCCGGTGAGGCGCATTAAGGTCAGCGTCTACATGCTGTCGGCGCTGATGGCAGGCATTGCCGGGATCCTGCAGGTGGGGTGGCTGGGCACGATCACCACAGGCATGGGCACGGGCATGGAACTCGTCGTCATTGCGGCCGTGGTCATCGGCGGTGCGAATCTCGCTGGCGGCGGCGGAACTGCGTTCGGTGCAGTCGTCGGCGCAGTCCTCATCGAGATGATCCGAAACTCTTTAACCCTTCTCGGAATCAATCCATTCTGGCAAGGGGTGTTTGTGGGAAGCTTCATTATCACAGCCGTCGCGTTCGATCGGATTCGTGCGAGTCGCAATCCGGAAAGCTGACGCAGGGGTGTTCAATTCGGAATATTGAATGACAATGAAACAACGTGCCATCGGACGGGGAAAGGCCCGTCTCGGGGGAACTTTCGTGCATTCTGCGGTCGCGAATGAGATTGGCCAGCGTATCGTGCGGGGGGACTATCCTCCGGGAACCATCCTGCCTAACGAAGCAGAGTGGTCGCAGATGTTCGGCGTCGGTCGGTCCGTCGTGCGGGAGGCGATCAAGATGCTGGCCGCCAAGAACCTTCTTGCCTCGCGGACGAAAATCGGAAGCTGGGTGGAGCCGCGGGAGCGATGGAACCTCCTCGATCGTGACGTGCTCACATGGTACGCCGCGTCGCCGGAGCGCGCGAGTTTTCTCAAGACGGTACAGGAGTTTCGCTACATCATCGAACCGGAAGCGGCTGCACTGGCGGCCGTGCGCCGGGACGCAACACAAATGGAGGCGATCACCAAGGCCTGCCAGGAGATGGGAGTTGCTCCGACACTGAGCGAGCGGACGGCTGCCGATACACGCTTTCATCTGGCCATCCTCCAGGCCGCGGGCAACGAGTTGCTGCTCCCGCTGGGCGCACTGATCGATTCAGCGCTGGAAGGACTGTTCGTCTTCGTGACCCGCGAAGTGGATGACCTGCATCACGCACAGGGTCTTCATGAGGAAATCGAGCGATGCATTCGCCTGCAGCGCCCTGAAGCTGCGCGCAAGGCAGTCCGCGCTCTGCTTGCCAATACCGACGAAGTCATCAGTGGTCGAGGAGAAGGCGGAACGCTGGGATCGGGGTGAAAATTCTCTGAGAAATCGGAGATCTCGTCTCCGGCAAAAGGTCAGTAGCCCGTCATTTCGAGATAGCCCCGTCCCGAGGTAGTCCCTTCGATTTCTATTGGCCCTTCCCAATACGGCGTTGACGCCGTCATCCAGGCCTGATCGTTGAGAGCCTTGGTTTTGATATCAAGCCCATGGCTCGGTATTTTGACGCTCCAGGCCGTTGGTACCGCTTTGCCGCGGACGTCGGTCGTCGCTAGCGGCTCGAGCGAGACGTCTTCGGACCGAAGCGGATAAGTCCGGCCATTGGCTCCAATCCACGTCGCGGAGACGTAGCCTTGACCCTTGTCGCGGAGCCGGAATGCCATGACCTTTTCTCCGGACGCCAGATGCAGGGAGAACCAGTCCCAGCCGGTCTGGTCCGATGCCAGGGGTTGCGACGACCACTCCCTGTCGAGCCAGGCCTTTCCCGTGACCTCATGGAGCGTACCGTCGAGCTCAACCGTTCCCCGAACCTCGTAGAACGGCTGGGAGTAATAATAACTCGCCTGACCTGCGGCAGACTTCACCGAATACCCATGATCTCCCTGAGGGACCAGCGGACCTCGCGCATCCAGTTTCAGGCGATAAGAGAAGTCCGGTCCGTTGGCGGTAAGGTCGAGATGATCCAGTTCGTCGCGTGACGCAGCTCCATTGCTCTTCATCTGCCAATCATCGATCCATGCCTCGAACGGCGTGCCTTTCACCCCTGCCTGTCCCACCCCGCCGCGCGCCAGTCGCTCTGCCACGTGGTGGCGGTCTTCGGTGGTGACGGCGGCGTGGCCGATCCAGACTTGCGGGCTGGACCAGCCTTGGCGTTCTTCAGGCGCAAGCGCCGAGCGGAAGAGTGTCCATTGCGCGCCCAGCTGCCGTCCATCGGCGGTCTGCAGGTTGGCTGTGACGTACCACCACTCGATCCGGAAATTCGGGTGCGCTCCATGGTCTCGCGGGAATTCAAGCTTCGTTCCGCGTTGCGGGATCGCGAAGCCTTCGGCGTCCGATCCAAGGCCCGCGAAGCCCTGGGCAAACACCGTGATCGGCAACAGCAAGGTGGCACCCAGGATCGTGAAGAGGATCGTTCTACCGTTCATTCGCGAATACCTTCAGGAGATCGGCCGGAGCGGTCCTGGCCAGACGGCGTATCGGGATCGCAACTGAAACGATGGCTGCGATCAAGGCGATGATACCAAGCTTCAGCCAGTCAAGCGGGAACAGGATGAGCGGCAGCCGCCATCCGAAAGCCTCAACATTGATGATCGTCAGCAGAATCCAGGCGAGCGCCAGTCCGACCGGGACCGAGACAAGGAAGGTGGCGAGCCAGAGGGCAAGGGTGCGGGCGATCTCGACGAATGCAAGGTCGCGGCGACGCAGTCCCATCGCCCACACAGGCGCAAGTTGCGGCAGGCGGAGAGACGACAAGGTCAGAAGACTGGAGAACATCGCGAATCCCGCAACGATCAGGGTGAGCAGATTTAGTGCTGCGGTGACGGCGAAAGTCTGTTCGAAAATGGCGGCCGACTGTTGCTTGAGGGACGCCTGGTCAATGATGTTGCTGTCGGGAAGACCGAACTGGTCCGTCAGCTTTCTTCTGAAGTCAGGCACCTGGGCCGGGTCGATGCGCACCCCGTATCGCAGCTTCGGGATATCGGGATAGTGCCGGACCAGTGCATCCATGCCGACGATGACCTGACCCGCCGGATTGCCGTAGTCGGAAAATACCCCTTCGACCTTGACCTTCCAGCCTCCGGGTAGTTCGATTTCCTGTCCGAGCGCGGTCTTTCCCGACCGCCAGAGCTGCTCGTTCACCAAGGCGCCGTGGCCGCTGGCAACCGCGTCCCAGGTTCCTGGCGACCCGAGGATCAGCGGCCAGTGATTTCGGTAGGTTGGATGATCGACGACGCCAAAAATCTGCATTTGCTGGCCAGCAACCTCACCCTCCGCGCTCCATATCGGGAGGACGGCATCGGCGTGATCGGGAAGCCACCGCCTGAGGCGTTCCGCTTCGGATTCATCGCGCGCCGTGACGTACACCTCGGCGGCCAGCCGCTGATCGAGCCATCCGCGAAACGTCTGACGAAAGCTGGATACCATGGTGCCGACACCGACATTGGCCGACAGGGCGAGCAAAAGCGCCATAAGCGCAAGGGAAAGACCCGGCAGTTGCTGGCGCGTATCGGCCCAGAACCATTGGAGAAGAACATGCCTTGATGCCTTCTGCCCGAGCGCCATCACCGCCGCCAACACCGGCGGCAGTATCAGGGTGGAGCCCAGAAGGAGAGAGGCAAGCACGGCAAAGCCTGAGTAAAGGCCTTCGCCGAACAGGATCAGCAGGCCACATACGAACAGCAGAAGGGTGCCGAGCGCGGCCTGCGCAGTCAGGCTTTTCGTCGACGCTCTTGCCCAAGCTCTCTGCTGCGCGGCGGCAAGCAACGGCATCTTCCAGACCCGCCAGAGATGTTGTGCCGAGGCTAGCGCCGTTCCAACCAGGGCAATCGCCAGTCCTGCCAGCCACCACTCCGGTCGAAGGGAGAGCGCTCCCGGTACGCTCGCTCCGTATAGGCCGTGCAGCGTTGCCGCGACTCCCGGCAGAAGGGCGGAAGCGACGAAATAGCCGAGGACGACACCGATGGCTCCGGAGAGGATGGCAAAACCGATCGTCTCGATGAGCAGCATTACCGTCAGCGAGCGAAGCGAAACGCCTAGCGACCTGAGAGTACGGAATGTGGAGCGGCGCTGCTCGAAGGAGAGCCCCGTTGCCGAATAGACGATGAAGAGACCAACAACGAACGCAAGGAAACCGAAGGCGGTCAGATTGAGGTGGAAACTGTCGGTGAGCCGAGCGACATTTGGGCGCTCTCCGGCATTCCTGATCACCAGTTCCGGCGCGATTGTCCCGATCGGTTCGAGGTCCGGCCTTTGCGATCCCGCGACGACGATCCTGCTCAGCTCCCCCTTGTGGTTCAACATGCGATCGGCAACGGCTATGTCGACGAAGGCAGCCCCATCCGGGAGGTCGGCGTCAACCTTGAGCCGGAGACCTTCGATGTCCTTGAGGCGGGCGGCCGTTGCTGCGGATACCATGAGTTGGCCCGGAGGACCGACAAAATCGACAAGCTCGGACGCATTCGAAACCGCGACCGCCTGTCCCTCGGTCGGCATGCTCAACGGATCGATGCCGATCAGCCGGATTTTGACCTGGCCGAACCTGTAGTCTCCCTCGATCACGGGCGACACGTTCCAGCCCGCCCTGCGAAGCTTCACATATGTTTCGGGTGAGATTCGGTCGCTGTTCCGGGCAACGATCTGGTCGAACCGGTTTTGCTGAAGCACGGCCGCCGCGCGGTCATAGCTTGCTCGTGCTTCGGCATTGATTGCCTGCACGCCGGACCACAATGCCGTTGCGAGCGCCACCCCGACAATCAATGTCACCAATTGAAGCGGCCTGTATCGCCAGTGTGAAAGCAGCGCCGCGAAGGCGGTCCGGTTCATGCTGCCACCTTCCCGCCGCTCAGCGTAATCCGGCGATCGAGCTTGTCGGCCAGCCGGTTGGAATGCGTGACCAGAAGAAGAGCGATGCCCGCCGACTTCGTGAGTTGCAACATGATGGTGAGGACGGCGTCCGCCGTGCTTTCATCGAGATTGCCCGTCGGCTCGTCAGCGAGAATGACGGGCGGTCTCGCCGCCAATGTCCGCCCGATTGCCACCCTTTGCTGCTGTCCGCCGGAAAGCTGCTCCGGGTAGCGACGGAGCAACTGACCGATCCCCAGTGCGTCGACAAGCTCGGCCTCCCAAAGCGGATCGAAACGCCCGGCCAACCTAGCATGGAAGGAGACGTTCGCTGCCACGTCCAGACTGGGAATGAGATTGAATTGCTGGAAGATCACTCCAACGTCGGTACGCCGGAAGTTGGCACGACCAACGTCATCCAGTTTCGTGATGTCCCGTCCATTCACCAGAATGGTGCCGCTGTCCGGCCTCTCCAATCCGCCCGCCAGATGGAGGAGTGTGCTTTTACCGCTCCCTGACTCGCCGGTGAGCGCGAGACTCTCGCCCCTGGCCAGAATAAGGCTTGCCCCCCGAAGGACAGGAATTTCACCTTCGGCCGTCCGATAGGATTTTGTGATGTCTGAAAGCGAAAGGATCATGAAGTCTCAGCCTGCCAAGTTTCCTACCTAGGGCGGTATGCTCGATTTGGGAGACTCAATGTTGGATTGGCGCAGATCTCTTGTCCAAAGTAAACGTTGATCGTTCCACCCGATAAGGCGACACTTTGCGATCTGACGAGCAGGAGGCACGGAATGGACGACAGAAATCGCTGACGACATATGCGGACCGCACCAAGGGACGGCACCCGCATCCTCGTAACGATCCGCCCATCGGAACAGGGACCGGGAGCAGTTGATGTGGCTTACTGGTCGAATGCCGACCGGTTCGGTGGAGAGGCCTGGCGCTCTTCCGATTCGGCGCCCGGCCGGATTATCGAATATGCGGAACCGGAACTGAAATGCTGGATGCCCATGCCTTCAGCTCAGGTCGACAGCCTCATGTTGCCCTCCGCCTGGGAGGGCAAGGACGACGAGGAACTCGACGGATCGGGGATTTGACCGCCGGGTTGCCTGACGTCGCAAAGCCTCACAGGGGTCGTAGAGGCTTCTTGTGCGGACGCCGCATTTTAGTTCTTGCAGCGGGGAGCAGCCAAGGGTCGCACCCCTGAGACCGAAGGTTGGATCAATCTCGGCTCGGGCTTTGGCGATTGCATAGCGTGGCCAACCGTGGATGCGACGGGACGGAAGCACCGAAAGAAGGCAACAAAAAACCCCGCAGAAGCGGGGTCTTTGGATTTTCCGGGACAATCCGGAACATGAAATTGGTGCCCAGAAGAGGACTCGAACCTCCACGCCTCGCGGCACAGGTACCTGAAACCTGCGCGTCTACCAATTCCGCCATCTGGGCGACGAGGAGCCATGTAAGGGGGGCGCCGGTTGCTGTCAACAGGCATTTTGAAGTTTTCGTGTCATCGCCGTAGTTTGCCTCCAGGCGGAGGCTCGGGACGTTCCGCGAGGGGCGTCCCTGCGACGTTTTCGCGTCTTCGAAAAGTCATGATCGAATCGGAGCCTGACGGTGTTATGATCCGTCTTGGAGGGGATCGGCCGGAATCTCTTTCGCGGGTGTCCGGTGCGATCCGGTCCGGTCGCGATGTGACGAGAGGGCATCGATGAGCAGTATCCGCAATCTTCTGCTGGGCTCCCTGCTGGGCCTGACATTCATTCTGCCGGGACAGGCTCCGGCCGCGCAGCCGGTGCCGGAAAGACCGGCCGCTGCCGGCGATGTCGTTGACGTCAGGGTCGTCTGCGACGCCTACGGCTGCTACGACAGCCGCCGTCCTCCGCCGGGATGGCGCCCGCCGTCCTATCGCCCGCCCGGCTGGCGTCCGCCTCCGCCGCCCTATTATCCGCCGCCGGTTCATCGTCCGCTATCTGAGTTCGAGCGGCGGCTACAGGGCCTGCCGGTCACCCTATATGTGAGGTGATCATCGAAGGGCGGTGCCGCGCGGCGCCGCCTTTTTTGTCAGGTGTCGAGGCCGCGGCCCGCGCGGTCGACATGGCCGAGGTCGCGGCCGGGATCGATCACGTCCCGGACGAGTTGCTTCAATTCCTTCGGCCCCGGAAAGCCGCCGTCGCGCTTGCGTTCCCAGGCGAGTTCGCCGTCGATGCGGATCTCGAACCGCCCGCCGGTCGAGGGGACGAGCGCCACTTCGCCGAGATCGGGACCGAAGGTGTGCAGCAGTTCCTGGCCCATCCAGGCGGCGCGCAGCAGCCAGTTGCACTGCGTGCAGTAGAGAATGCTCACCCGGGGCTTTACGGTCATCGGCCGTCTCCTTCGCCCGCTGCCGGGCTCACCAAAAAGTCAACTGAAGTCATCGAGTTTTACCCGTTCCGCTCTTGAGCCGATCCCGCCCCTGCGTCAACAGTGGCCTATCGAAACTGCAACGGACAGATAGCATGACCCTCCCCGTAGACCGCAACCGACTCATCGTTCCCGCTCTTGCTCCGTTTTACGCCGGTGGCCACAACATCGTTGAAACCGTGCTGCGTGTCGTGGCCGGTGTGCTGCTCGTCACCCACGGCTATGGCAAGATCCTCAATCCGTTCGGCGCGGTGGGCATGGTCGAAGGGCTCGGTTTCTACCCGGGGGTCCTCTGGTCGCCGCTGCTTGCCGCAACCGAGTTCTTCGGCGGCATTCTCATCACCATCGGCCTGTTTACCCGTCCCGCCTCGTTCGCGGCGATGATCGTCCTGCTCGTGACGGTCTATTTCCATGGCGTGGTGCAGGGTGAGGGGCTGAGCGGCGCCGAGAAATCGATCCTCTGGGCGGCGATCTTCCTGTTCTTCGCCATCCGCGGCGGCAATCGCCACTCCGTCGACGCCCGGCTGTCGCGCGAAATCTGACGGCAGTCGCGGGCGCTCTTGAACGGCGTCCGCAGCCGTGCTGATCTCGCCGCGATTCGAGTCGTCCCGGGGAGTAGAATGCGCGTCCTTGTCGTCGAAAATACTAACAATACCGATCATGGCCAGATGGGCGTGGCGCTTCGCGAGGCGGGGGCGGCGATTGACCTCGTAAAGGCATTCCTTGGCGAGCCGCTTCCCGCCGACCACAGCGAGCACGACGCCATCGTCGTCTTCGGCGGTGAGCAGAATGCCCGCGACGACGAGAAGCATCCCTATCTCCCGCGCCTCGCCGACCTGATGCGTAGTTTCGGTGAGGTTGACAAGGCGGTGCTCGGCATCTGCCTTGGCAGCCAGGTGCTCGCCAGGGCCTATGGCGCGGAGAACCTGATCGGCGCCGCGCCCGAGTTCGGCTGGCAGAAGATCACCCCGACCGACGAGGGGCGCAGCGATCCGCTTCTTGCGGCGATTGGCGAGGAGGAGGATTTCCTCTCGTTCCAGTGGCACGACGACACCTTCACGCTGCCGCCCGGCGCGGTGCATCTCGCCGAGAATGGTGCCGCGCGCCACCAGGCCTTCAGGGTCGGCCGGGCCGTCTACGGCACGCAATTCCATTTCGAGGCGCATCGCGGCGTGGTCGATCAGTGGAACCGGCTGTTCCCGCACATCACCGAACAGAAGCGACCCGGCTGGCTTGCCGAGCATCACCCGCGCGAAGCACCGACGCTGGGCGAGCGTGCCGACGCCACCGGTCTGGCGATCGCCAGGCCTGGGTTTCGCTGATCTAGCCCCAGACCCACCACGGGCGCGGCCAGGTATTTCGCGCGGGCACGCCTCCAGGCATGAAACCGTTTGCGGAAAGCACGAGACGAGGGGTGGGAGAGGGTATGGCTGACGATTTCGATCGCGGCTTCCTCGAGTTCCCGTTTCATTGGATCGCGGGAATCGAAGATCACGAGCGGGCTGCCGCATTGTCTGCGTACCTTCAATGCGAGCGCATAGAGTTCCTCGTGGATGCGCCGTTGGTCCGGGCGCAGGTTGGAAATGCAGCACGGCTCGCCCGTCGTTCTGAAGAAAAGATCGCAACGGTTTAACCTGCCGCACAGGCGATAACGGCATACCAGCTGCGGGAGCGCGAGCATTTCCGCGGTACGGAAGGCGAGATGCGTATCATACTTGCCGGCATCATCCATGGATGGCCTCCTTGGTCGAAGACGTTGTGGGTGAGGGACATTCGGACCAGCGACAGGGAGGACAGACTCCTCCCTTGGCGATCCGATGAATTTTAGAAAAGCGGCCGGGGTACCGGAGGTACCTGGGAGTGGAATGAAACAGTGGCACCTTCCGGCACCCCGTTTCGGCGGTTTATGCCCGCGACTTGGGTCTCTCTGCGATGGCCGCGCAAGGGCTATTGAGGCCGGGACTTGATACGGACGCCCGCGCCACCCTTCACCGACGCCACCCTGTGTGCCGCACAGGCACGCCCGGCGCGCTCGTTCGGGCATCGGAAACGGCAAGGCCCGTCCGGGGGCTTTGTCCGTTTCTCCCGTCGTCGCCGGAGGGAGACCAGTTTCCGCGGACCCCGGCGGAAGGTTCTCGCGTCCTTCCCCTTCCCCCGGCGCCGGCCCCGCCTCGCCACAACGCCTTGTGGTGTATCCGCGGCGGGACGGGAACATTGTAAGGCAGCGGGCAGGGACGGGGAAAAACAGGACGGATATTTTTTCGGGAGATTTCTGCCGGTTCGAGCAGAAACAAAGGGTTGG